>Ga0316605_10000224_pt1 | contig 47865 bp, 48 predicted proteins | sample OWC_soil_day20_n_FD_207666 | JGI IMG/M metagenome (GOLD analysis project Ga0316605, IMG submission 207666) | Wetland soil microbial communities from Old Woman Creek delta, Ohio, United States - OWC_soil_day20_noCT | ecosystem: Environmental > Terrestrial > Soil > Wetlands | place: USA: Ohio...
TCTTCGGCTTCGCGTTTGGCTTTTTCCTCAGCTTCCTTGCGAGCCTTCTCTTCTGCTTCCTTCTTCGCCCTGGTTTCGGCCTCCTGACGTGCCTTTTCTTCAGCGGCTTTACGGGCTTTGTCTTCGGCGTCGCGCTTGGCTTTTTCCTCAGCTTCTTTCTTTTCGTCTTCGGCTGACTCGTCGGCCGCCAGTGACGTAAAGTCGAGATCTATCCCGTCATCGTCTCCGCTACTGCTCGCTGATGAAGGGGCAATCATCACCTTGGGCGTTTCTGCCTCGGTAATGTATTTCTCGTTAATGAAACGCTTGATGGTATTTTGAAATTCGGCTTCGGGCATTCCGAGCTTGATGCACACCTCACCCAGGGGCATCTTGCCGTCAATTTCCTTCAAGACATTGCGCAGGTTTTCCGGGAGGTCGTTAGCGCTCCCGCTGGTTTCACGAAGTCCCCGGAGGGTTTTGAGAAATACTCTTCTGTCGAACATGCCAAGCGCCTTCCCGAATACTTCTTTTAACAAGGAATAGTTTAATGTTAACAGGTTTTCACGTTGATGGTGGCCGGTCTTGGCGACAACAAATTCTGTGCCTGAAAAACAGCGAAATCTCCAGGCCTGACAAACCTCCTTTGCTCGGCCGCAGCGTAATCACCAAGCCATAAAAAACCGGGCACTTGCCCGGTTTTTGTTCAGCGCCTGGAAAAATTGTGCAGCTTCAGTTATTGCCTGTATCCAGAAAGCTTTTCAGCTTGTCGGAACGTGATGGGTGGCGCAGTTTCCGGAGCGCCTTGGCTTCGATCTGGCGAATGCGCTCACGGGTGACATCGAACTGCTTGCCAACTTCTTCCAGCGTGTGGTCGGTATTCATTTCGATACCGAAGCGCATGCGCAGCACTTTGGCTTCCCTGGCTGTCAGGGTATCGAGAATTTCCTTGGTCACACCGCGCAGATTGGAGAACATGGCAGCGTCGGCCGGTAGCAAGGTCGCCTGATCCTCAATGAAATCGCCCAGGTGGGAGTCGTCATCGTCGCCAATCGGCGTCTCCATGGAAATGGGCTCTTTGGAGATTTTCATGATCTTGCGAATCTTCTCCTCGGGCATTTCCATTTTCTTGGCCAGCGTTGCCGGATCGGGCTCGAGGCCGGTTTCCTGTAGAATCTGGCGGCTGATGCGGTTCATCTTGTTGATGGTTTCGATCATGTGCACCGGGATGCGGATAGTGCGCGCCTGATCGGCAATCGAACGGGTAATGGCCTGACGAATCCACCAGGTCGCATAGGTCGAGAACTTGTAGCCGCGACGATATTCGAACTTGTCCACTGCCTTCATTAGGCCGATGTTGCCTTCCTGAATCAAATCAAGGAATTGCAGGCCGCGATTGGTGTATTTCTTGGCAATCGAAATCACCAGCCGCAGGTTGGCCTCAGTCATTTCGCGCTTGGCACGGCGCGCCTTGGCTTCGCCGGTAGACATCTGTTTGTTGATTTCCTTGAGATCTTTCAAGGGAATGCAGATGCGATCCTGCAGCGCCAGCAGTTTCTTTTGTTCTTCCTTCACAGCCGGCGCATTGCGGGTCAGAATGGCAGTGTAATTCTTGGCGGAAATTTCAATTTCACCGTCCACCCAGTCCACATTCACTTCATTGCCGGGGAAAGACTTGATGAAGTGCGGACGTGGCATTTTGACCTTGTCGACACAGATGTGCTGAATTTTGCGCTCTGAGGCGCGCACCATTTCGACCATGCCGCGCACCGAATCGCACAGCTTTTCGATGGTGCGTGAGGTAAAGCGGATGCCCATCAGTTCTTCGGTGACCTGTTGCTGCATTTTGAGATAATTTTTGTCGTGCGAACCCTTGGAAACCAGAGCCTTGTGCATCTTGGCATGCAAGGCCTTGATCCTGCCAAAACGTTCAAGCGCATCGATTTTCAACTGCAGCAAAGAGGCTGAAATGGCAGCGGCGCCGTCATCGGCATCCCCCTCGTCATCCTCGTCATCGTCGTCAATTTCAGCCTCTTCGACAGCTGCTGCCGGCGGGGCGGTTTCTGCATTGGGATCAATCAGGCCATCAACCACCTCGTCGATGCGCAACTCTTCGGTCTCAACCTTGTGCGCCAGATCAAGAATCTCGTCAATGGTGGTCGGGCAGGCAGAAATCGCCTGGATCATGTGCTTGAGACCATCCTCGATGCGCTTGGCGATTTCAATTTCGCCTTCCCGTGTCAGCAGTTCGACCGAACCCATTTCGCGCATGTACATGCGTACCGGGTCGGTTGTGCGGCCAAATTCGGAATCGACGGTAGAGAGCGCCTGTTCGGCTTCTTCCTCAACTTCCTCGTCGTCAGCCACGGCCGGAGGTGAATCCGACATGAGCAAATCTTCGGCCGCCGGCGCTTCGTCGTAAACCTTGATTCCCATGTCGTTGAACGTGGAAATGATGGTGTCGATCTGCTCGGCATCAACGACTTCATCGGGCAGATGGTCGTTGATTTCGGCATAAGTCAGATAGCCGCGCTCCTTGCCGAGCTTGATCAGGCTCTTGAGTCTGGTCTTGCGTACCTCGGCGTCAACCGGTGCGGGCGCATCGCCTTTGGGGTTCTCGAGCAGAGCCTTTTCGGCGGCCTTTTCCTTGGCCTTGCTGCTGCGCACCTTCGTAGCGGCCTTCGAGGTATCTTTCGAGGTGTCTTTCGCCTTAACCATGAGCACGACCCTTTGAATAAATTGAGAAAACCTTGAATTCTAGCACAATTTCACCCCTCTTTCCCACGCGTTGAAAGCAAGCGCAGATATTCCTGCTTTTCTTCCAGTGTTAGCCCTGCGACACCAAGTCGGCGTACCCGCGATTGCAATTCAGCAAAATCACGTTTCTGGCCGCCTTCGTGCAGACGCAGCAAAATACCGCTAAATTCCGCCTCGATTTCAGTTGGATCAAGGGGCGAAGCCAGAAATTCGACAGCCGCCGCCTCGATCGCTGCTTCTTCCGGCCGATTGCGCAGTTGTTCGCGCAAACCGGCATAGCTCGCCGCGCCACCCTGGCTGACGATTTGATGCACCAAGAGCAAGGCTCCACGCTCAGGTGTATCAGGCAATTCCTGTACCGGCAGCCGCAAAGCCAGTTCGGGCAATTGCAAGACCAGACGCAGCAGCACCTTGCTCAGAGAAGGCGCCCGTCGTGGCGCCCTCGGCAACGCTGAACCGGCAAAAGATTTCAACTCGCACAGGCGCTCGACTTCGGCCTGGGCAAAACCGCTCACTTCCGCTGCCCGCTTGACCAGCTGCAGACGCAAGAGCGGCGTTGGCAATTTCTGCAATAAGGGCTTGGCCTCGTAAATCAGTCTGGCCTTGCCCTCGGAAGTCGAAAGGTCGCAGCGTAAAGCGAGTTCGCGCAGTAGAAAATCGGAAAGTGGCATCGCCTCTTCAACCAGCTTCTGAAAGGCTTCTGCGCCATTGGCACGGACAAAACTGTCTGGATCTTCCGGATCGGGCAGAAAGACAAAACCAATGCGCTTATTGTCCGAAAGCGCTTCCAGCGCATTTTCAAGTGCCCGCCATGCCGCCTTGCGCCCGGCAGCGTCGCCATCGAAACAAAAAACGATGCGGTCGACCTGGCGCAGCAATTTCTGCACGTGTGTTGTCGTCGTCGCCGTGCCCAAGGTCGCCAGTGCGTTGCCAACGCCGTGCTGCGCCAGCGCCACCACATCCATGTAACCTTCGACGACAATGGCTGTATCGGTTTCACGCAGGGCGGCGCGCGCCTGCGGCAATCCGAAGAGCTCGCGGCCTTTCTCGAACAACGGCGTTTCCGGCGAATTGAGGTACTTGGGCTCACCGGTTCCCATCACCCGGCCACCAAAGGCAATCACTTCACCCTTCTGGTTGATGATGGGGAACATGACCCGGTCACGGAAGCGGTCGTAGCGCCGCCCGGCATCATTTTCGATGACCAGACCTGCGGCCAGCAATTCGGGCGCGTTGTAATCGGGAAAAACCGCTTCCAGATTCTGCCAGCCTTCCGGTGCATAGCCGATGCCGAATTTGGCGGCGATCTCGCCGGTCAAACCGCGTTTTTTCAGGTATTCGATGGCCTGTGGCGAGCTTTTCAGTTGCTCACGATAATAGTGCATGGCACGGGTCATGGTTTCGACCAGGCCACGCATCGTGCCATGATCGCTCACTGGTGCACCGGGCTTGAAATCGTCCTGCGGCACCTGCATGCCGGCACGACCCGCCAGTTCCTTGATGGTATCGACAAAACCGATGCCCTGATATTCCATCAGGAAGCCAATCGCGGTGCCATGCGCCCCGCAGCCGAAGCAATGATAGAACTGCTTGGCTGGGCTGACCGTAAAGGAAGGCGACTTCTCGTTATGGAACGGACAACAGGCGGCGTAATTTGCCCCTGCTTTTTTCAGCGGCACATAGCTGTCGATCAGGTCGACAATATCGACCCGCGCCAGCAAATCCTGAATGAAGGATTCGGGGATCACGCCATCAACCGGCGAGCTTCGCTTTGACCAGCTTCGAGACTTCCGCCATATCGGCCTTGCCGGCCAGACGCGGCTTTAACACCGCCATCAGCTTGCCCATGTCGGACGGAACAGCCGCACCGGTTTCGGCAATCGCTGCATCGACTGCTACCGCCAGTTCGGCGGCGCCCATTTTTTCCGGCAGATAGGCTGCCAGCACGGTAATCTCGAATTTCTCTGCTTCCGCCAGATCAGTGCGCCCGGCCGCTTCGTACTGGGTGACACTGTCACGGCGCTGCTTGGTCAGTTTTTCGACGACGGCAATCACGGCGGCGTCATCGAGCGTAATGCGTTCATCCACCTCTTTTTGCTTGACGGCCGACAACAGCAGGCGAATGGCTGACAATTTTGCCGTTTCCCTGGCCTTCATGGCCGCTTTCATGTCCTCGTTGATGCGTTCTCTCAGATTCATATTTTTCCCTCAAAGGCAAAAAGCCGCCGGCGGTTAGGCGGGCGGCTTTTCCTGCAGCAAGGCTGAATTAGAACAGCTTGGGCGGCAGGGTCATGCTGCGGATACGCTTGTGGTGGCGCTTAACGGCGGCGGCCAGCTTGCGCTTGCGCTCGGAAGTGGGCTTCTCATAAAACTCGCGGGCGCGCAGCTCGGTCAGGAGACCAGTCTTTTCGACGGTGCGCTTGAAACGACGAATTGCAACTTCAAACGGCTCATTTTCCTTGACACGAATGCTTGGCATAAAAATCACCCCCTTCCGGAACAGGCCGGCCGTCAAGAAGGCACGACCCGTTAAATTTTGAACTCCGCCAATAGCGAAGAGGCGGCATTGTACGCGGTAAACCCTTGACAATTCAAGTGGCAATCCCCAAACAGCGCTGTCTATAGTCAAAGTGGCGGTTCGTCGTTAGACTGGCGAAACGGCAACATTGAAGCGAGGGATACTGGGCATGAACAGCGCGATTATCATCAATCTCGACTATGAGCGCTATGGCTCCAAGGTCTGCAGCCGTGTCTGGCAGGAGATCGAAAGCCGCATGCTGCATGCTGGTTTTGTGAAAAACAAGCGGCTTTTTTTGACCAATCTCGCCAAGGATGACGCTTGTCAGCAGGCCAAAGGGATCGTTGCGGTGGTCGAGGAATTATTCGCGCCGGAAAGCATTCAGGTCATCGACCTGATCCGCGAGTTCTACGGTCTCGACTACCAGAATATCCACGATCTGCTGACGCCTTCGAGCGAGAGCATCGAGGTCAACTTTCTCGACACCGGCACCTTCCGGGCTTATTTCAAGAAAGCCTGAGCCGGTCAGAGCGCTGCTGAAATCACCCGGTTGCGGCCGCTGCGCTTGGCCTCAAGCAGGGCATTGTCTGCCGCTTCGATCAGGGCGCTACCAGAGGAATAATCCGCCAGCGAGGACACGCCACAGCTGAACGAGCAGCGCAGGGTGCCGTGCGCGTGGGCGTGCGGCAGAGCAGAAAAGTCCTCACGGATGCGGTTGAGCATGGCGACACCCTTTTCAATGTCAACCCCGGACAGGGCGACCAGAAATTCCTCGCCACCATAACGGCCGATCAGGTCGGAACTACGCAGACGACCGCGCAAGAGCCAGGCCAGACTACGAATGACCTGATCGCCAACCGGATGCCCCCACGTGTCGTTTACCGACTTGAAGCGGTCAATATCGATCATCGCCACCGCCAGCAACCCGGTCGGCTCGGCGGACTTGATCATGACTTCAAGCCTGTTTTTGGCGGCAGTATGGTTAAGCAGGCCGGTCAGGCTATCGAGACGACCAGAACGCATCATGTCGCGATAGCGGTCGATCTTGGTCTTGACCACCGCTGCCAAGACAATGGGGTTAACCGGTTTGGTCAGAAACTGGTCGCCGCCCAGGCGCAGGGCTTCGACCTGCTGGGCAATATCGGTTTCACTGGAAAGGTAAACCACAGGAACCGACTGGTATTCCGGCAACTGGCGCAAGGCTCGCGTTACTTCGACCCCCGTGCAGAAGGGCATGTACATGTCCATCAGAATGACGTCGGGGCGATAATCAACCGCCGCTTCCAGCATGAAACGCGGGTCGCCAATGGCGCGGCTGTCAATGCCATGCTGCGAAAGCGAGCGCCGGATGTGCGCCACGGCGGTGGCCGAATCTTCTACCACCAGCACGCGCGGCACCGTCTGTTCCTTGGTCTGCACCAGATCGAGAATGCGCGAAAGCACATCGCTGACTTTGTCGCTGACCGGCACACAGGCGTCGGCGCCTGCGCGCTGCAGATGGACAATAGATTCCAGAATGGAGGGAACAGAAAGGCAGTAGAAAAAACTGGCCGAAAATTCCTTGCGCAGCTTGCTGATGTAAGCAATCGCTTCGTTCGGATAGTGCAGCCCTTCCTGGTCTGGCACAAAAATTACGGCCAGTGGCATGATTTCAGCTTCCAGTTCCTGCTCCCAGCGCACTTCATGTGGATGGAAACCGAAAAACTGCAATTGCTCGAATAGCGAGGCTGTCCAGGGATGTGCCGGGCGCGAGACGATCAGCACATCGCGCGGGCGGTTCCAGCCTTCTGCCTGTGGCTCTTCCTGATCGGTTTGGCGCAGCGCCACAGCCGGTGTCTCGTGCCGGTGCAGTTCGCGCAGGATGACTGTTAACTGGCGCTGGATGGCATCGGAGTCTTCCGGGCCAATGGGATGGGTGTTGTCGCCACCAAACAGTGTCAGCGCCAGATTTTCCAGCTCCTGACAGGCGCGCACCAGACCGGGCAGGGAAAGGCGATCGAGTTGCTCTGTCAGGCCATTGAGCGAGAGGGTAAATTCGACAAACGCGTCAAAATTACCGCTGTGCAGATACTGCTTCCAGCGGCGCTCCAGTGTCTCGGCAAGCGCGATGACGGCATGAGGAATAGCGGACATAAACGATTTCCAACGGTCTAGCTGTGATTATGAGGCTAGTAAGCTGTGGCTGCAACAAAAGAAGGCCGGGCTTCTTCCTCTGCGCCCTTCCACCTTGCTGCTTGTGCAGTTACCATTGCCTCCTGCTTTTTGGCGCACTTTTCCTCGAATGAATTCAAGCATCCTTCAAAAACTCGACCGCCTGACCGATCGTCTCGGCGAAATTGATTTACTGCTTTCGGCAGGTGATGCCGCCAGCGATCTCGACCAGTTCAGAAAACTGTCACGCGAACGCGCCGAGATTGAGCCGGTCGTCGTGCTGTTTGGCGAATACCGCCAGATCGAAAGCGACATCCGCGAGGCGGAGAGCATGCGCACCGACCCGGAAATGCGGGAATTTGCCGAGGAAGAACTCAGCAAAGCGCAAACACGACAAGCCGAACTCGAACTTGAATTGCAAAAACAGCTGCTGCCACGCGACCCCAACGACGACAAGAACGTCATTCTCGAAATTCGTGCTGGCACCGGCGGCGATGAATCGGCCATTTTTTCCGGCGATCTGTTTCGCATGTACAACCGCTATGCCGAACGCAACCGCTGGCAGGTTGAAATCATGTCGGCCAGCGAATCCGAACTCGGCGGCTATCGCGAAATTATCTGCCGCCTGGTTGGCAACAACGTTTATTCACGTCTCAAATTCGAGTCGGGCGCGCATCGCGTCCAGCGCGTGCCAGAAACCGAAGCGCAGGGGCGCATTCACACCTCCGCCTGCACCGTTGCGATCATGCCGGAAGCTGACGAAATTATCGATGTCGACATCAATCCGGCCGATCTCAGGATCGACACTTTTCGCGCCTCCGGCGCCGGCGGCCAGCATATCCAGAAAACCGAATCTGCCGTGCGCATCACCCATCTGCCGACCGGGATTGTGGCCGAATGTCAGGATGGTCGCTCGCAACACGCCAACAAAGCTTCTGCCATGCGCGTTCTGGCGGCGCGTATCAAGGACGGGCAAATGCGCGAGCAACAAAGCCATATCGCTTCCACCCGCAAGAGCCTGATCGGCTCAGGCGACCGCTCCGAGCGCATCCGTACCTACAATTTCCCCCAGGGTCGCGTCACCGACCACCGCATCAACCTCACCCTCTACAAAATCGGCGCCATCATGGACGGTGACATGGACGAACTGCTCAGTGCTCTGGCAACGGAACATCAGATGGAATTGCTCGCTTCGCTTTCTAGTGAGGCGTAAGTTGAAAACAGCGGCCGGATTTCTGGCGCTAGCGCGAGGAAAAATTGATCGGCTCGATGCGCGGCTTTTGCTTCAGGAAATATGTGGCCTGACCCACGCGTTATTGATCGCTGAACCAGAAACCACGCTTTCTCCCGAGCATTGGCATCAACTGGAAGATCTGCTCGAACGCCGCGCTGCTGGCGAACCTTTGGCCTATCTGCTTGGCCACGCCGAATTTCGTGGCCGTAATTTCAGGGTCACGCCCGATGTTCTGATTCCCAGACCGGAAACGGAAGAACTGCTTAGCCTCGCACTTTCTTTCCTCGCTGCAACAAGCACACCGCGTTGCGTCGATCTGGGAACAGGCTCTGGCATCATCGCTATCAGCTTGAAGCTGGAATATCCACAGGCCGAAATTCATGCTGTCGATGTTTCATTCGCAGCGCTGGCCGTGGCAAAGGAAAATGCCCGCCAATCGGGCGCGGATATCACGTTTCACCAAGGAAGTTGGTATGCGCCATTGGCTGGCCAGCGATTCGATCTGATCGTCGCCAACCCGCCATACGTTGCGGCTGGCGACCCGCATTTGGTATTGAACGGCCTGCCACATGAACCGCAAATGGCGCTCACCGATGGTGCTGACGGTTTGGAGTGCATTCGCGCCATCGTTTCTGGCGCTGCGCGGCATCTGCTTTCTGGTGGCTGGCTGTTTTTCGAGCACGGCTACGACCAGGCTGAAGCAGCCAGTGACCTACTGGCAACGGCAGGTTTTCAGGCCGTTTTTACCAAAACCGACCTGGCCGGAATTGATCGCATCAGTGGCGGGCGGCTGCCATAAAAAAAGGCGACCTCGGTCGCCTTTTGGTTTGTTGCCGGTCAGGTTCAGTCCTTCTTGGCAGGAACGTTCTCGACCACCTCCTTGGTGTCGCGGGCAATAACCAGTTCCTCGTTGGTAGGAACGACCATGACCTTGATCGGGGAGTCGGCGGTGGAGATGATGGCTTCCTTGCCGCGCACGTTGTTGGCGGCCTCGTCGAGTTTGATGCCCAGCGTGGACAGGCGCTCGACGACGGAGCCGCGGAAGTCGATGGCGTTTTCACCAATGCCGCCGGTAAAGATGATGGCGTCAACACGACCGAGTTCAATGGCGTAAGCACCGATGTACTTCAGCGCCCGATGGCGTAGCACGTCGATAGCCAGCTGGGCGCGCTTGTTGCCTTCCTTAGCGGCATTTTCGATGTCGCGCATATCGGAGGAGACACCGGAAATACCGAGCAGACCGGACTTCTTGTTAAAGGCGGTGTCCATGTCGGCTACCGACATCTTGAGGTTGTTGGCCAGGAAGCTCAGCAGACCCGGATCGATGTCGCCGCAACGCGTGCCCATGACCATGCCTTCGAGCGGGGTCAGACCCATCGAGGTGTCGTAGGACTTGCCGCCCTTGACGGCGGTATAGGAAGAGCCGTTGCCCATGTGACAGGTGATGCAGTTGAAACGCACCTTGGGAATATTGAGCATCTGGGCGGCGCGTTCGGCCACGAAGCGGTGTGATGTGCCATGGAAGCCGTAGCGGCGAACGTGGTGCTGCTCGTACCATTCATAGGGAACAGCGTAGGTATAGGACTCCGGGGGCATCGAGGCGTGGAAGGCGGTGTCGAAAACGGCGACGTTGGGCACGCCGGGGAGAGCTTTCTGCATGGCCTGGATGCCGGTGATGTTGGCCGGATTGTGCAGTGGCGCCATCGGCACGCATTCTTCAAGTGCGGCCATGACCTTGTCACATATCATGACGGAGCCGGAGAACTTCTCGGCGCCATGCACAACGCGGTGGCCGACGGCGGTAATGTCAGACAGCGACTTGATGACGCCAACATTGGCGTCAACCAGCTTGTCGAGCACCATCCTGATGGCAACGGCGTGATCGGCGATGTCGCAGGTTTCCTTGATCTTTTCGCCGCCTGTCGGCTCATAAGCGATGATGGAATCCTTCATGCCGATACGTTCGACCAGGCCGGTCGCAACACGGTGCTCGTTGGACATATCGAGCAACTGGTACTTGAAGGAGGAACTGCCGCAATTCAAAACAAAAACAAACATGATCTAGTCCTTAGTGTGATGGCTACGCCAGCAACACCCGTTGTTCGGGCGCTGCCCGGCACCCTTGCGCCCGCAAGGGCGCGCCGAAATGGCACATGCGTGCCAGCAACGCGATCACAGGCCGGCACACCGGGCCGTGATCAGTCGGGGCAGAATTTTACCCCAAAATCCTTTCAGTCACGGAGATCACGGAGTACACGGATAAAAAACGAAAGGTGGCGCTGGTCTGTTTTTCCGTTGATCCTGAGAGTCATGTGTTTGCGTGATTGCATTTTGTGGTTCTGGTGCCACAGAGCCCGTCTATTGGCACACCCCATACAGAATGCCGCCTGTTTCCTCCACTTCGATCATGCCCTTGCATTTCAGTAAATCGAAATAACCGATCACCTCGGACACTGCCAGGAAGAGATTGAAATCGTTGAGTTCCTTGAAGATCGACCGTGCTACATCAACTGCCGTCGCTCGTCGCAAGCGTTGCAAGGCAGTCAAAATCTGATTTTCCCGGCCTTCCCAACTCTTTTGGTAGAAGTCATAAACCGGCAGGAACTCGGCAAACGCATCGCCGTGCCCGGGAATGATTTTTGAGTACGGCAATGGTTTCAGTTTATCGATCGACTTTTTGAATTCGACGAGCGAATGAAAGACTTGTCCGTTTTCAACGAACTCGACGATCGGATTGGGCGTGATTTTCTTGATGACCGTATCGCCGCTGATCAAAACTTGCGATTTCCTGTCGTAAAAAACCACACTTCCCCAGGTGTGCCCCGGTGTTTCGATCACTTCCAGTTCGCAGTGCTCGAAAGCAATCCTGTGCGGGAGTGGTTGTGGATCAACGAGGGGTGTCAGCAGGTTTTTTACGGCATCATTGAAGTCGTCGATAACGTGCAGCATTGACGATTCGCAGCCATGCCTGGCCAACAGGGCCTTGTAGGCGACCATCCTCTCGTCAATCTTGATGGTTTTTTCAAAGTCGCACGGATGCAGGAAAATCAAGGCGCCGGATTGTTGTCGCAGATCTTCGGCGATGCCGAAATGATCGACATGGCCATGCGTGAGCAAAATACGCTTCAGATCCTTGATCGACTTGCCCCGCTTTTGAAGCTCGGATGCAATGATCTCACTGTTTTTTTGTCCGCGCGGGCCAGGATCGATGATTGTCAAAGGGTCGTCGAAGATGACGGTTGTGTTGACCGACTGCAACGGCTTCGAAAAGGGAACAGGAAACGAATGGATCATGGCAAAGTCTCGGAATGGATTGACGCCTTGCGGCCGGAAGCACTGTTTTCAGAGCAAGGGTGTGGGCTTTTCAAGGCATAAAAAAGGCCGGGAAGCTAGTGTTTACGCTTATTCCCGGCCTATCTTGGACTTCGCTGGATTTGTATCTGGTGGCCGAATGTCTATCAAACAACCTGTGCAACGTATTGAGCAATAGGGGTTTTCGATTCCCGAAAATTTTATATACCCCCAAAAATACCCCCGTTCCATGATCGTCTAATGACTAAGTGTGTGCTTGTCAGGCACTGATTTTAAGTCATCAACGGCCGTTTGCTGAATCAAAGTCCGTATGTCTTCAACTCGCCATGCCGTGATGCGTTCCCCCAGCCCCCGCACGGGTTGAGGATAACGCCCGGATTTAACCCCAGCCCACCAAGTTGATTTTCCGACTGGAATAAGAGCAGGCACTGGGGGAATGGATTTCCGGTCCCCAATGATCTGCTTTAGACGCAGATAGCCAGTTTCGGGTAATTGGCTCATATGGACTTTACCCCCTAGTCAGCAGGGGGGTAATTTCATCATGTGTCGCACTTTTTTCCATGTTTGATCCTTTCGCCAGTATTTCTGGTTCATCTTTTATCGCGTGCCAATAAGGTTCAATCCGATTCGGGATACCTTCCCGCCGGAGTTGCTCTACTACTTCTGCGCAATCTCCTTGGTAGACCTCAAGTGCAAGGTTGACCAACTTGCCAGCCAAATGTCGCCCGTTACTCATGGCCTTTTCAAAACTCACCTTGGCAGAACGTTGTTCCGTCTGAATGCGCGATTGCTCTTTGTCCAAAAAATGCAGGCATTCGTAAGCGCCAGCTAAGAACCGACCAGGATTTGAAATGGCCTCATAGGGAATTTTGCGCGATTCGTTGTGCCACTCCACTTCAATTCGCACCCACGGATTGAGGGGCTCGCCAAGTTGTTTCCCTTTTTCGTAGATACGGGCGAGCTTTCCTCCCGCACGACTGCCGATTTCCAAGGTTCTTCCAGTTTGTGACTGGTCTCCAAGCAACCAATCCCCGTGGAGTTTGTGTGCGGGCATTCGACCGCCTGCGCCAAATCCTCCGGTCATGTACCACTCAACGGCCTGGCGAATTGAAACTCGATCAGCGGTAAAGTCGTCATAAGCCAGATCGAGGCGCGTAATTGTTGCCGAATGCAGCTCCAGCCAAGCGCGAACTTCTTCCCACTTCTTGATACGGGCGCAGCCGTGGCCAGGAAAGGAGACGTAGACAGTTGATGCTTGATTTTTGCCGCCCCAAGCAATCAGGCATAACTTAATCTTGTCATCCTGATATTTTGCTTTGTGGGTATAGCCAGCGTATCCGCCAACCATTTCGTCAACGGTGCCGACAAGATCAAGCCGTTGCAACTCTTGGATGGCCCATTTGTGGGAATCTTTTTGCGTTGGTCTGACTGTAAATGCAATCCAGTCTATCAAGGCAGCATTGCTGATACCTGGGACGTAGGGAAGCGGCGTGCGGGCGAGATATGTATGTCGTCCCTTCGTCAGTAACTCTACCCATTCGGAATCAAGCTCAAATCCAGGCGGGGCTAGAGGATTTTCCTTCGCTATGAAAATCGTTTCATCGCCAAATGTCGGTTTTTTAGTTTTAATCTTTTGTCCCGTTTTACTAAACGGGACGCCTGTGGCCTCACTGCGGCCGTCAGTCCGCATAGCGGTTTGAGCGGGCACGTGTATAGCCATTGTTAGAAAGGTGTTCTTATTGAGCACGGTAGAAGGCATTCTCAAGTGAATGCGGCCGCAATTTGGCGCGCGCACCGCAGTGCGGGCGGGCGGCGCGCTGCGCACCCGTCCGTCCGCCCACGGTGCTACGGCGCAAATTGCGGTTTCTGCCCCTTGAGGGCATAGAATTGGACAGCAGAACCGCTTACAAAGGCGCCAACTGGGATACGTACAGGTTTGCTAATTGCCTTTTTGTAAAGCTCAATATCCTCGACGCTCAGATTGAGCAAATCCATGCGAACTTGACCGTTCTGGAGGGTGTTTTCGCACATGACTTGGACGCGGTGTTTGGCAGGGCGAATCTCGCCGGTTTCCTTGTCAGTGGATGCGGGCGTATCAAAAACATTTAGCACAGTCCCGTTGAGTAATAGCATGCTCATGCTTCTTCTCCCTTGTTTTTTCTGCGTGCGCTAGTCCGTTCTTCTAGATGCTCGTGCACCCCTTCGGTTTCCATGATGGCATTTGCCCTATCCACTGCTTCAATAAATGCAGCCTCCAAAAACTTGCGTTTGGAAATGCCAAGAAAACTGCATATGTTGTCGATTTCATCTGATAGTTGAACGGATACTTTGGCACAAACGTTTTTTACTTGTGAGGCGACTTCGGGAGATTCAAGCAATTGGTCAGTCATGCTCTGCGGTAAACTGCCTTCGACCATAATACTAAGCGTGGCATGAGTGACGAGTAGATCAAGTGGGCTGCGGGCTGCCATTTTCAATTCTCCATATAATACATGCGATATAGCATGAAATGGAGCATATCGTGGACAAATTGGAATGTAAAGCGCTGTTTTGGCATGGGCATGGGCGCTTTGTGGCACCCATGCCCATGCCTGAGCTTACTCTCGGTTGCCCGTAAAGGGCTTTCGCGGCATAAACGAAAAGCCCCCGACTGGCGGGGGCTTTTCATTTATTCCACGGTCCCTTGACGGAATGGAGGGTGTTTGAGCATTAGCTTCTCGTGTGTCGTTTGTCGACCCTGGGCGGAAGTGCCTGGGATGGGAAAGTGGACGGTCAATGTGAAGTTAAGCGGTGGCGCGGAAGAGGTTGAAGAGGGCGCCCCGCCTACATGACGCCCGCTTGTACGTAGTGTTAGGCTTGTTCATGTGCAAGCCGTTTAAGAAAGTTACCAAATACCCTCTTCGCATGCTCAATGTTCTTATTAAAGATATCCAAGTATGCATCATTGGATATAGTGAGATTTAGCTCTTCTCTAACTGCGAGTACTGCATCAGGAAGCAATGCAGATGTCTCGAAAAATCTATCCATAGACTTCTGTGTAAACTCTAGATGTTCTTTGTTTTGGATTTTCCACAGGTCACTAATTTCTTGCGCGTTTTTTTCGCGCTGCTGAGTCTTAAATTGAACATTGTTGTTTATGGTATCCCACAAGCGTTTATCTTGATTTCCTTCCAAATTTAGGTTCTTCATTATCGAAATATAACGATCAATTTCGTCCTGCGCTTTTGAGCAATACACTTCTAGTAATTCGATCTTATTTTTTCTCTTGACCAAGACGCCTCTTTCCAGCATGAGCTCCATAATGGCAGTGCCAATCGAGGCCATGACTGTCGTTACTGCCTTGACCGTTTTTTCCGAACCAACGATCTGAACTTTTGCTATTAATCCTGAGTCACTAACCATATCAGAGGTTATTTTTTGTGCATCAGTGTTCAAATTAGACAAACTGCTAACGACGTTCTGAGTTCTCGTTAATGCTTCTACGGCCTGCAAATAGACTTCTTTCTTAATACTCCTCTGACGCTCTATTTCCGCAAGCTTCAGTTGATTGTTAGCTCTTAGTTCTTCTATGACCTTTGCGTAGTCAGTCCTAACCGATTCGACTTTATCTGTGATTGATGCGACATCTTCTTTTGTCGCGAGATTTTTGCCCTTTTCAGATAGATATGAGGGCAGGAATGATTTAAGAAGAAGATATACGGCGCATCCTCCTATTACCGCTCCGAAACCAATGCTTCCAAGGAGCGACGTGATTTTTTCAATTTGTGCTAAATCCACCTATTTCTCCTTAAGCTTAACGTTGGAGGTAACCGGCCTTGCGCGGCTCTTCGCGCAAGTTCCGGTTGAACGAGAGGCCATGCCAAATGGACATTGTCATGAGAGCCACCCTGCTACTAGTCTTTCGACATCCTCGATCATGGACCGCACGTCTTTGTCATCGAAGTCGGCGAGCTTTCCGTGCGCCGCACTATTTCGTATGGCGGCCAGCACAGTAATGCGCTTCTGGACAAGCGAGTTGTATTGCCCAGCCTTAGCCAAATCTGCGTTCATCTTGTCGAGCTTACCAACGTCCAAGCCACGCGCTTCACACAGACTGCGCAGATTAGTCTCTAGAACGACGCCACAAATGACTGCCGCTGGCATTCGATAGCCAGCGGCAAGAAGCTCATTTGCCTGTTCAAGTTCTGTTGAGAACACTTCTGCTTGAACCAGATTGCGGACAGACGAGAGGTGGCCGCCCTCAAAATCTTCTTGTGCAGCGAGAAACACCGCTCGGAGGCGACTAAGCCGTACCGGATTCTCCTCATAAGGCCCCGGTTTCTCAGCCTCCACGAATGACTTGAAATGCTCTGACTCTCGACCGCAGGCACTAACAAGCAAATTGCGTGCTTTGACGCACCAACCAAGCAAGAGGTCCGGCTCAACGTATTCATAAGAACCAAAGGCCTCACTGTGCTTTCTTTGTTTGGTTGCCGCTACTGCATTGGCTTGGGAAAGCAACTCGTCAAAACGCTTCTTCAAATGCTCGGTCATCAAGCGGCTCCGAATAATAAGGCATAACGTAGAAGTGAGCGGCCTGCGCGGCTTTTCGCGCAGGTCCGCTCGACTGCCGGGTTAGAAGGGAAAATTAACGAGAGTTGCTTGTCATTTACTTTTCTTTGGATTGCTAGATTTGCTAGGTTTGAGGGACGGTGTATTCCCTGGTGTTGTCTTGTTATCACGGCGGCGCTGATCCGGTTTCCCTGTTGATTTGGCTATTGGTTTTGGTCCTGGTTTAAGTGTCATGAATGTCCTCCTTTGTGGTTTAACAACTACAGTGTGTGCGTACCTTCTAACGTTGGAGGTAAGGGGCGCGGAGCCGGCTCGCCGGCGAAGCGTCCCTCTTGGCCGCAGTGTTAGGCATTACTCTGCCTCCACCATCAAAGGAGTTTGGGACTTATAAAGCACAGATGGAGCGACCCGTTGCTTGTATTGCAGTTTCTCCACGAAGTAGAACGCAAAGGCAGCGGCTAACTCTTTCGGAGCGCGAGGGTCGAGCAAAATGTTGTCTATTAGTTTGTGTGGATTAACTTTGATTTTAACTCCATCACGTATCTCTTCTTCCGATGCGTTGGGGACGTGAATTACTGCCCTGTACTCCGCTTCGTGGTCGAAAGCCTCTCGTTTAAGAAATAGAGCATCCATAGCGCGGTCTGTGCTGAACTTAACTTGAAGTTCAGATTGAATTGCCCGCATTTCAAGGTTGATGTCATGTTGGTTCTTGTAATCAACATTACCCAAACGCAGAATGCCGCCCATGGACTTGGTGCCAGCGGCTAATGCCGCTTTGAGTTTCCTTGTGCTGGTAGAAATTCGGACGCCCAAGTGATTTGGGGAGTAAATCCTCCACATCGCGTCTGAAACCCCTCTGGTACACCAGCACTGTCCAAATAATTTATTACTTGCTTCGTGTTGCAAACGCACCTCATATGGGTCTTCCCAAGTTGATGGATGTGCGAGGTGAAGCTCTTCGCTTTCGAATATTTGAACAGCTTGATCAAAGCGAAGAATTCGATAAAGTCGTCCGGCAGAAGATGAGCTCATTTAATGCCTAACAGTTAATAGACGGACCCGTGTCTGTCAGTATTATTAAGAATCTTGCGCAGTCACTGGTTTCTATAAGAGATTGATTCATAGTGGTTATATTACTAGCGCCTGTCAGCGTATGCAATAATAATACTGACAGGAGGGGAAGGCTGCTTTCGGCGAAAAAAGTGACCGGCAGCTCCTGGTCGAACTCAGTCTCCTACGCGGCCTCGCCATTTAGCTGAATCACGTCTGCGCCAGATTTAATTTTGTCGAGATAGTCCGCCCAAGTTTGCATCATGACTCTCCTGTCCTTGAGAAATTTTGTTCGATTGTAGGCCGTACCTAGAGCATCGGGCACGCGGTGCGCCAATTGATGCTCGATGATCTCCGGTGCAATCCCTAATTCCTGGTGCAGTATCGTCCTTGCCATTGCCCGGAAGCCATGTCCCGTTTGTTCCTCGCGGGTGTTGTAGCCGGCGCGTCGCAAAGCCACATTTACCGCCATGCCGCTCATGGGGCTATTTCTAGAGCGTGCCCCAGGGAAAACATATTCTCCTTGGCCGGTCAAAGGGTATAGCTCTTTAAGAATTGCTATAGCTTGCGATGAGAGAGGGACCAAATGATCGGTTTTCGTCTTGCTTACGAAATATTGCCACTCCGCTTTTTCCATGTTGATGTCTGCCCAACGCGCAGTCCTTAATTCACCTGGGCGAACGAACAGCAGAGGGGAGAGTTTAAGGGCGGATTTAACCACTAGGCCAGCGGGAACATCATCGATGGCTCGTAACAGTTCAGCAATTTTTAGGGGTTCCGTAATTGCTGCAAAATGCCCTGGCCTTGCCGGAGGTAAAGCACCGCGAAGATCGCCACAAGGATCACGTGTGACCCTTCCAGTAGCGACAGCATACCGAAACACCTGTCCGCAGTTTTGTAAGGCACGATGCGCTGTATCTAGTGCTCCTCGACTCTCAATACGGCGAAGGGCGGCCAGGATATCTGGCGCAGTAATTTCAGCGATTGGCTTTCCGCCGAGCCAGGGGAATATGTCGTTTTCCAAACGCGCAATGATCTTGTCCGCATGGGAGATGGCCCAGTTTGGTTTGTGCTTTGCAAACCATTCGCGGGCTATGACCTCAAAGGAATTTGCGGACCTTTCCAGTTTTGCGGCCTTCTGCACCTTTTTGTTTTCGCCAGGGTCAATGTCATTCGCCAGCAACTTGCGGGCAGCGTCTCGGCGTTCTCTGGCTTCTTTCAGACTAATATCGGGATAAACACCATGAGCGAGCATTTTCTCCTTGCCGCCATAGCGATATTTCTGTCGCCAGTATTTCGAGCCACTTGGGCACACCAGCAAGAACAAACCTTTCTCGTCGGGCAGCTTATATGGCTTCTCTGTAGGCTTTGCCGCGCGGATTGGCGTATCACTAAGGGGCATTGGGGGTATCTCCCATAAAGCTATATCGATGTACCCCCGTTTTATACCCCCATGTACCCCCGGATTGCAATAGGCTTTTTTGTACTGCATTGGACACAAAAAAGGCCTGAATCCCCGTGTTTATTGGGTTTTCAGGCCTATCTTGGACTTCGCTGGATTTGTATCTGGTGGACCGAATGAGGATCGAACTCACGACCTCTGCATTGCGAACGCAGCGCTCTCCCAGCTGAGCTATCGGCCCAGTAGTGCTAGATTGTACCAACTAGCACAAGTTTCGCAAAACGGCTTCTCTCTGCATGTCAATTTGCTGTAAACCCGGGAGGCATAAATGGCGAGCGGTCGTCAAAAGCCAAACGCTTTCAGCGTATGGGCAAACACCTGGGCGTCCTCTGCTACTCAAGACTTCCAACTTTAGATAGGACGCCCAGAAGCCCATGCGGCGACAAGAAAGGCTGGAGCATATTCATGGCTGTTTGCGTGACCCGGATGGGCTGATTTTTACCAGCAAGGGTCGGTGGTCGGAGCCGAGATTGGGGCCGAGTCCAGATTCCAGTACAGACCAGTGCGCCGAAACGAGGGCATGGTCGATCGGAATGCCGATGATTCCCTGACCAATGGCCGGCCAGGTTGGGCGTAGGCCGCTGGCACGCCACAGTCCAAGTTTGTCGAGGCTGTGAAAGGCTGAGGACCAAGGGCTGGCGTTGAGGTCGCCGGCCACGATCATTGGCTGCTTCGATTGGCTGGCTCTTATGGCAAAGCTTTGCAATTCCTGGTTGCGGGTGGCGTGATGCTGTGGCGTGATTGGCGGCATCGGGTGATAGCCGATTATGTTGATGCTTTTGCCTTGCCAATCGATTTCGGCTTCGATGCGTGGAATGCCGTCGGCGTTCCGGAGGGCGGCAATCTGGCGCAAGGGATGGCGGGATAGCAAGGCGATGCCGAATGGATCTGGCTGGGGGGCGAGATGCCGATGCGGGTAACCTGGAAGTTTTTTGAGCGCGGCAGCGTATTCAGGCGAAATTTCGATAAGCACGACGATGTCAGGCTGGGTTTTTGCCAGCCATTGAATGAGTGGTGCCGGATCTTGGTTGCCAAAATGGACATTGGCAGAGGCGACCAGAAATGCCTTGTCGGCTTGGGATGCTGCTGGCGCTAGGGGTGAGACGGTCAGCCAGGGCAGGGGTAGGGCAAGAAGCGCCAGTGCCCACCTTTTTTGTTTACAGGCGGCGATGCCTGAGCCGATGACGAGGCCGATGACGAAAAGCCATTGCCAGTGGCTGGTCAGGTCGATGATCCATGCGATGCGGCCGGCGCTGTCAGCGAGAAATGCATTTGCAAGCGGCGTCAGCAGTCCTGCGAAGCAGCTGAACGTCATCAGCCTCGCGTAGATGGAGAGGCGAGACCTGACAGACATTTCAAAGAATGATCTTGTGTGCGCTTACTCTTGCGGCGCGGTGTCGGCAAATGCAGGGCGTTGCATCAATTTTTCGTACAGGCGCTCAAGGTTGGGATAATCTGTTTTCCAGTCGATGTCGGGAAAGCGAAACAAAAGATAGCCGAGTGCCGTGCCGACGGCGATGTCAGCAAGGGAAAAATGGGTGCCAACGCAGTAGGACTTGTCGGCCAGTTCGCGCGACATGAAAGTTACGGTGCGGGTGACTTTTTCGCGCTGGCGGTTGATCCAGGTAGCGCTTTGCTCTTTCTTCAGGCGGCGGCTTTCGTAAACGGCGCTGGTAGCGGCGTCGAGCAGGCCGTCACCCAAGGCTTCCCAGCGTTTGACTTCAGTGCGTTCCCGATTGGTGGCAGGCAATAGCTTGTTGTTGGGAGTGACTTTGTCGAGATATTCGACAATGACCGGCGAGTCGAAAAGCGCTGTTTCGTCGTCCAGAATCAGAACAGGAACTTTGCCCAGCGGATTGACCAACGCAACCTTGCTCTTGGCGTCCGAAGGCGAGTCGATTTCGAAATCGTATTCGATTTTCTTTTCCGCCAGGACAATACGAACCTTGCGGACGTAAGGGCTGGTCAGGGTGCCGATCAACTTCATGAATATTCCGGAGTCAGTTTGGAGTGGGGGTGCATTATAGCGCACAAGGGCTTTTTTGCCGTTTTGGGGCGACACTTGGAGGAGGCCGGGATAAAATGGCGCCTTTTCCTGGAACACTACTGCCATGATCCATGATCCACTGACGGCGCTTTCGCCCCTCGACGGCCGCTACGCTGCCAAGCTGGACGCCCTGCGGCCGCATTTTTCTGAATACGGCCTGATCTGGCGGCGTTTGCAGGTCGAAATTGCCTGGCTCAAGGCTTTGGCGGCGGAAAAACATTTCAAGGAAATTCCGGCCTTTTCCAAGGCGACGATTGCCGAGCTTGATGCACTGGCCGCCAATTTCTCGGTAAAAGATGCTGAGGCCGTGAAAAAAGAAGAGGCCATCACCAATCACGACGTCAAGGCGCTCGAATACTGGATCAAGAAAAAGCTGAAGAAGAACGAAGAAGTCATGCGGGTGAGTGAATTCGTCCATTTCGCCTGTACATCGGAGGATATCAACAACCTTTCGCATGCGCTGATGTGTCAGCATGCCCGCGACGAGGTGATGCTGCCGGGGCTGGACAAGTTGATCTCCCGTCTGCGTGAGTTTGCGCACACTTACGCCGAAATTCCCATGATGAGCCGTACACATGGTCAGCCGGCGACACCAACGACGATGGGCAAGGAACTGGCTAATGTCGTTTATCGCCTTGAACGCGCCCGTGCCCGTATTGCCGGAGTCAGTCTGCTGGGCAAGATCAACGGTGCGGTCGGCAATTACAACGCTCACTTGGCGGCTTATCCCGGTTTTGATTGGGAGGGCTTTGCCCAAAAGTTTGTCGAAAAGCTGGGGCTGGAATTTAACCCTTACACCATCCAGATCGAGCCGCACGATGCACTGGCCGAGCTTTTCGACGCCTTTGCCCGCGCCAATAGCATCCTCATCGACCTTGACCGAGACCTCTGGGGCTACATTTCCCTCGGCTACTTCAAGCAGAAGGTCAAGGCGGGCGAAGTGGGCTCTTCGACCATGCCGCACAAGGTCAATCCCATCGATTTTGAGAATTCAGAAGGCAATTTCGGGCTGGCTAGTGCGGTGTTGCGTCATCTGGCCGAAAAGTTGCCCATTTCACGCTGGCAGCGTGATCTTTCCGATTCAACCGTTCTGCGCAACATGGGGGTTGGGCTAGGCTACACCCTGCTTGGTTACGAGGCACTGCAAAAGGGCTTGGGCAAACTCGAAATCAACGCCGATTGCATGCTGGCCGACCTCGACGCCAATTGGGAATTGCTGGCCGAGCCCATTCAGACCGTCATGCGCCGTTACGGCATCGAGAAGCCCTACGAAAAATTGAAGGAACTCACACGCGGCCAGCGGGTCTCAAGGCAGCAATTCCAGACTTTTATCGAAAAACTGGCCATTCCTGCCAAAGCCAAGGCGGAGCTTCTGAAACTGACGCCGTGGGAGTACACCGGCAAGGCGGCGGAACTGGCAAAAAGAATCTGAGGTTTATGAGTCGCTTTACTGACAACTTGAAAAAACTGCCTGGAGTGAGCCATTTGCTCGCCCTGCACCTGTTTGATGAAGAGGGCAGGTTGGCGGCCGTGATCGAAAATCGACCTGGCAGCCAGGGTTCGGTGGTGATTTACAATCATCTGGCACAGACTTTTGGCGCCATCACGCCGGAAGCGGCGGAGCATGGCTTGCAGCTCTATGCCGAGCATGTCGATGAAGCGCTCAGCAATCCTGGCAAGCACCCTAATATCGACCGCCTGCTGGCGCTGATTCCCGATGGCTCGGCCTTGCAGGTCAAACCTGTTGTGGCCTGCTGGTAATATCAGACTGATTTTGCTTCTCAATTCGTCTTGCCGAAATCGGCAGGATAAGAAACGGATATCACCATGACGCAAACAAGTGAAGCTGCAGCGGCGCTGCCCTGGCATGCCGAATCAACAGAAGCGGTGGCGACGCGTCTCGAAGCAGATGCCAGCAAAGGTCTTGAGGCATCCGAAGCGGTGGTGCGACTCGAAAAATTCGGTCGCAACCATTTGACGGAAAAACCACCGGTGCCGGCCTGGCAACGTTTTGTCGATCAGTTCAAGAGCGCCCTGATCGGTGTATTGGTTGTGGCTGCTGTGGTGGCTTCTTTCGTTGGCGATATCAAGGACTCCATCGTCATCCTCGTCGTTGTGTTTTTCAATGCCGTTCTCGGTTACTTCCAGGAACAGCGTGCCGAAAAGAGTCTGGCCGCACTGAAGAAAATGCTGGCGCAGAAGGCACGGGTACGGCGCGATGGTCACAAGCTCGAGCTTGCTGCCGAGGAACTGGTTCCCGGCGATCTGGTGCTGCTCGAAGCCGGTGACAAGGTGCCGGCCGACGGCCGCCTGATCGCAGCGCACAGTCTGGAGATCGACGAATCGACGCTGACCGGAGAATCGCACGCGGTCGCCAAAACGTCCGAAGCCATGAAGGATAGTGCGGCGCCGCTGGCCGAACGCGCCAATATGGCCTTCATGAATACGGTGGTGACGCGCGGAAGGGCCGAAATGCTGGTGACGGCGACCGGCATGCAGACCGAAATGGGGCGTATTGCCGGCATGATGCAGGAGGAAGAGGAAGGCGCGACACCCCTGCAGGTGCAACTCGATGGTTTGGGCAAGCGTCTGGCCGCTATCGCCGGGATTGTCGTGGTGCTCATTTTTATTCTGGCGCTGTCACGCGGAGAAGCGCTGGCAAGTGCGGCGTTGACGGCGATCACTCTGGCCGTGGCAGCGATTCCGGAGGGCTTGCCGGCCGTGGTGACGGTGACGCTGGCGCTGGGCATGCGCCGCATGGCGGGGCAGCGCGCTATCGTCAAGCGGCTGGCGGCGGTCGAAACCCTGGGCTGTACGACGGTGATTTGTTCCGACAAGACGGGAACGCTGACCCTGAACCAGATGACGGCGCGGGCTTTCTTTTATCAGGGTCGCCGTTTTGCAGTCGAGGGCGAGGGTTATGAAGCCGAAGGCAAGATTCTGGCCGAAGATGGCGCGACGCTGCCCGAATTGGCCGTGCTATTGCGATCGGCGGCGCTGTGCAACGACAGCCGTATTCGCGGCGGTCAATTGATCGGTGATCCCACCGAGGGTGCGCTGGCAGCGCTGGCGGCCAAAGGCGGAGTCGAGATGGATGCGGTGGTACACAAATGCCCGCGCATTGCCGAAATCCCCTTCGATTCCGCCAACAAGTTCATGGCCACCTTCCACCACGTTGGCGAGCAGGTCATGATGTACGTCAAGGGCGCGCCGGATGTGTTGCTGGAACGCACCGCCGCGTTGCTGGAGGAAAGCGGGGAAACGGCGCTGGACACGGCCAAGCGCGAACGTCTGTTGGCGGAAAACGAGTCCATGGCCGGGCGCGGTTTGCGCGTGCTGATGCTGGCCTCGCGTAGTTTTGCCGCACGTGATTTCGATCCGGACGGCGATTTGATGCGGCATGTCGAAGGACTCTGCCTGCTTGGACTGGTTGGCATCATGGATCCGCCGCGCCCGGAAGCGCGTGACGCCATTGCGCTGTGCCGGACGGCCGGCATTGAAGTCAAGATGATTACCGGTGACCATCGCGCCACAGCCGTTGCCATTGCACGGGAACTGGGTTTGAAAGGCGAGGCGCTCACCGGCGCCGATCTCGATGCCATGAGCGAAGAGGAACTGGCCGCCTGCATTGAGCGGATTTCTGTTTTTGCCCGCGTTGCGCCGGAACACAAGGTCAAACTGGTGCAGGCATTGCAGCGTGCCGGCCACGTTGTCGCCATGACTGGCGACGGCGTCAATGACGCGCCGGCCTTGAAGCGCGCTGACATCGGTATCGCCATGGGCATCACCGGCACTGAAGTGACCAAGGAAGCCGCCAGCATGGTGCTGACCGACGATAATTTCGCCAGCATTGTCCGCGCAGTCAAGGAAGGGCGCACCATTTACGACAATCTGGTCAAATTCGTGCGTTTCCAGCTGTCGACCAATATGGGGGCGCTGGGAACGGTGCTCGGCGCTTCGTTGTTGGCGCTACCGGTACCACTCAATCCGGTCCAGATTCTGTGGATCAATATCATCATGGATGGCCCGCCAGCCATGGCGCTGGGTGTCGACCCCGAAAGAAAGGGCATCATGTCCGATCCGCCGCGCCGACCGGGAAGCGAAATCCTGAACTGGCCACGTTTGGCCAAGCTGGCCTTTTTTGGCCTCGTCATGACTCTCGGAACGCTGGGAATGCTGTGGCACGGCCTGCAAATTGGCAGCAAGGAACACGCGCTGACCATGGCCTTCACTACTTTTGTCCTCTTCCAGTTTTTCAATAGCTTCAATGCACGCGCCGAATTCGGCTCGACCTTCACCCGCAATTTTTTCCGCAATCGTTACCTGTGGGGGGCGCTGCTTTGCGTACTGGCGTTGCAGGTGCTGGCGGTGCACTGGGCACCGGCGCAGATCTTGTTCCGCACCACTGACCTTTCGCTGGCCGAATGGGGTCTTGTGGCGGCAGTCGCCTCTTCTTCGTTGGTGCTGGAGGAGATCTACAAGTTGATCCGGCGTTACACCAGATCTGCGTGAACGACGACCACAGTGCCAAAGACATCTTCGTCGGCGTAAATGGCGCGGGCGCGGAAGGCAATGGAAGTGGCAAAATCGTTGGCGGGCAGATTCTTTTCCTCAACGGTTTCTGGTAGCGCCATGACCATCACCAAGTCATTGGCAAGCGGTTTGACATCGAGCAAACCGCCGACCAGTTGTTGCAAAAGCGCCAGTCGTTCGGCGTCATTGTCCGGCAGCAGTATTTCCGAAACAATGCCATCCGGCGGAATCAACTTGGCTTTATGGGGCATCGCAGCAACGTCCAAAGCAATCAAGGTTTAATAGTCGCCACTTTACAGCGACTGTGTCAAGCTGACCAGAACAGAAAGAGGCGACACAATGCCTTTTCTCGATTCTTTCGCAACGCGGATGCGCCTTATTTCTCTTTGTTGATAAATTCACCCAAGGCCAGGTCGTGCAGCAGGATGTGGTCGGTCAACCAGTTTTTGAGGAAGGCAATGGTTTCGCGTTCGAGCGGCCTCGGATCCTTATGTAGTCGGCTGTTGAGCGCGTAAATGGTCTCATAGAGTTTTTCGTGCAGATGGTGATGCTCTTCCAGACCAGGGTAGTTGTGGGCTGCCATGATCAGTTCCTCACGCTGGAAGTGCTCTTCGGAATAAGCCACCAATTCGTTGAGGATGTGCAGCAATTCACGGCGCAACTTTGATTCCTGAAAGGCATCGTAAAACGCGTTGATGAGTTTGAACAGCGCTTGGTGATCGTGGTCGATAATCTCGTTGCCGACCCGATATTCTTCCTTCCAGGCAATCCAGCTCATTTTTTGACCTCCTGTGGTTCCTCTGCGAAAAAGTGCAGCATTCGGGTCGCGGCTTCTTGTGGATACTGGATGTGCGGGCCGTGATCGCCGTCGGGGAAAAACATCAGTTCGGCATTCGGCAGGGTTTTCAGCATCCAGTCAGCCAGCGGTTTTCCGTAGAACTGACTGGCGCCGCCGTAAATAAGCAGGGTCGGGATTGCCAGCGTGGACAGGAAATTGCGAAAGTCGTAGGTGAGCAGATCCTGCCAGATCGAAATCAACGCGTTGGCATCAAGGCCGCGCAGGAATTGCCGATAAGGCGCCAGAGCAGGATCGTTGGTCTCGTATTGCGCCCGGGTCTGCGTGTTGCGGCCATAGGCACGCAGGCGAAGGACAGCTTCAACCATGTCAGACTGCATTTCGGACAGGAACCACTGCTGGCGCTCGGGCGGAAAATCGAAATAAACGCCAAGCTGCCAGCTTTCATCAGTCGTCAGTTTGGGCGTCATGTCGATGATGACGGTCTGCTTGACGCGGTCGTTGCCATATTTGCGCAGATAGGCCCAGATGATGGCGCCGCCCATGGAGTGGCCGACCAGCCGGACTTGATCGCTCCCTATGGTGTCAATGAGTTCCTTGAGGTCGTCGACTAAATGATCAATGGTCGGCGGCGTTGTCTGATGGTAAGCGTGATGTCCATGGCCACGGGCATCCCAGGCAATGGCGTGATACTTGACGCCGATGAGTTTCAGCAGCGGTTTGGTCAGATCGTGGGCGGCGCTCCAGCCGTGCAGGAAGATGACTGGTTCGCCGCTGCCGGTTTCGTAAGTATGAATATTTTCCCGGTCACGCATCTGCAGTTCGCTGTGGCGCATGGGGTACTCCTTTGGGATGGTGCGTGATTTTACCTTGCTCCAGAGGAATGTGGGCGGGATGCTTTGGGATGATTCTGGCGCGACAATGTTCATGCCATTGCGGTTGTCAGGGTTTCCCCTCTGTAGCTTGGTGTGTCAAAAAATAACCATCTGTCGCTTTCGTGCTATTCTGGATTTGACGGGTGTCAGCAGCAATGAGTCATGACCTTATGCTGTCCTGTCAAGCGGAGGCGCGAGATGCAGTTTGTCTTTAACAGCTATGTCTTTCTCCTGATCCTGGCTTCGGCAGTGACTCTGTCGCTCGCCGTTTTTTCTTGGTTTCGCCACGATTCGACTGAGGCCAGGGCATTTTTTTATGCCTTGCTGTCGATCACCATTATCTCGCTCAGTGCAGTTTTTTCGGTGCTGAGCACCTCTCCTGAAGCGGCGGATTTCTGGCTGTCCAAAATGCGCTTCATTGGCGTGGTGTGCGCACCGATTGCCTTCCTGGTCTTCATTCTTGCCTATGACCATCGTCTGTATCTACTCTCTGCGCGTCGGCGATGGCTGTTGCTGGCCTTGCCCTGCATCACCCTCATTGTGGTGTTTACCAATGATATGCATGGCCTGTTCATTGAACGCATCAGCTACCAACAGTATGGTGATTTTATCTTCAGAAATGCCTGGAAGCCGGGCAAATGGTTCTGGGTTCACACGCTTTATTGTTATGCCTTACTGACCTACATCGCCTATTTCCTGTTCCGGAAAATCCAGAACACGCAATATCCGTGGCGTGGTCAGGCGATCCTGATGTTTATTGGTTCGCTCTTTCCGGTGCTGACCAATCTGATTTCGCTATTGCAGATCATCCCCGGCCCGGCGCTTGACCTGACCTCATTTGGGTTGACCGCAACCTCCCTTACCTTTTTCTGGGCTTTGTATCACTACCGTTTGTTGCACATTTTGCCTATCGCCGGCGAGCGTATTCTTGAGGACATGCGCGATGCCGTCATTGTCCTCGACAGTCAGGACAGAATCATTCACCTCAATCCTGCCTTGCTGTCTCTTCTGAAGGAAGAATCGATGACCGGGCTGGTCGGGCGGTTAATGCATGAAGCCTTGCCAGACTGGTTGCAGGGTATGAACCGCTTGGCTTGCGGTAATCCGGCCAATCTTTTCCTTGTTGATGGCGAACGGGGTAAACATTTTCAGGTCAATTCCGCGCCGCTTTTCTGGAAGCATCAGAAGAACACCATAGGCAGAATTGTTGTTTTGCACGATATCACCACATTGACACAAACGATGCAGGATAAGGAAAAGCTGATCGACGCCCTGAAAAAGACACAAACCGAACTGGAGATACTGGCAACGACCGATCCCTTGACCGGGCTGTATAACCGCCGCTACTTTTTCCAGAGCGCCCAACAGGAGTTCAATCGCTCACTGCGTTATCAGCGCCCCTTGTCGATGCTCATGGCGGACATCGACCATTTCAAACGCATTAACGACATTTTTGGCCATGCAGTTGGAGATCGCGTTCTGGCGATGGTGGCTGAAGTGATGAAGCGCGATGTGCGGCATGTCGATATCCTGGCGCGTTTTGGCGGCGAGGAATTCATCATTCTGTTGCCGGAGACGGAGGAAACGGCCGCTCTCTGTCTGGCCGAACGTATCCGTCTCGAGGTTGCCAACAGTGAAGTCATGCATCAAGCGCAGCGCATTACAACAACAGTCAGTATCGGGCTTGCCAGCCTGGAGAGCAGGGCGGACAGCCTGGAGGCATTGACCAAAATGGCCGACGATGCGCTCTATCAGGCCAAGGCAAACGGACGTGACCGGATTTGTGTTTACGAAGCGCAGCCGCATTGAAACAGCCGATTGGTAATGCTCAGTAAGCCTTGCCCGGAGCACTTTCAAAAGGGGTGGAGCGGCCAACCAGACTTTCCAGCAAGGCAAGTTCGGCATCGCTGTGGTTGATCATCGGCGCTTTGCTGATGGGCTGGGCGTGATTCTCGCCGGAAATCCACACTGGCGATTCGTGATGCAGGGTGACGATGCGCGCCGCCTTTTCCGGGGCAATGGCCGGGGTGAAATCAGCTTCGCCATAGCACAGACAAATGTACATGCGACTGGTCGCGGCTTCGATGTAGCAGCCAGTGCCGCGAATGCCGATGGTGGCGACGCTGGTGTAGATTGTCTTTTTCTGCTTGCCGAAAACGGCAAGCAGTTTGCCGGAGACGATGCGCAGTCCGCCAACGAAGGTTTCGCCCATGAAATTGACGGTGGAGTTGGCGCGTTGCAGGAAGGCGTCCTGGCCAATGACATAAACCGTTTCCGTGTCCAAACCCGTGCTGATGGAATCGCCCGGCCGGATCAGCATTCCCTGACTGGCGGTCTGGCTGTTGACCGTGACCTTGCCATTCATGCGAACGATGCCTTGCGGCAAGGGTTTGTCGCTGGCAGCCAGCGCCGAACCAATGGCGCCGGGAAGGCTGTTGGCAAAACCGGCAGCGAGAAGGCGCTGGAGAAAATGGCGTCGATTGGTCATCAACTGGCGTTCAATTTTTCGAGGGCTTCCCTTAGCTTGGTCGGATCATCCAGACGCAGCATGCGGCGCACTTGCGGCGCCAGCTCGTTGATGTCCGCCTTCATGACCCGGCTTTTGATTTCGAGGATTTGCGAGGAGTGCATGGAAAAACGGTGCAGTCCCATGCCGAGCAGCAAGCGGGTCATTTCTGGGTCGCCGGCAATTTCTCCACATACCGAGACGGGTGCGTGCACCTTTTCGGCACTGACGATGACGTGTGCCAGCAGCATCAGAATGGCCGGGTGGAGCGGGTCGTAGAGGTTGGCGACTTCTTCGTCCATGCGGTCGATGGCAAGGCTGTACTGAATCAGGTCGTTGGTGCCGATGGAAAGAAAATCGAGGCGGCGCAGGAACATGTTCACAGCGAGCGCTGCCGCCGGAATTTCGATCATGGCGCCGACTTCGATCGCTTCGTTGAATTTGATCTGTTCGGCGCGCAGGCTGGCCTTGGCATGATCAATGGCATTCAGGGTTTGCTCGACCTCATGGGCATGCGCCAACATGGGGATCAGAATTTTCAGGTTGCCGTATTTGGAAGCGCGCAGCATGGCGCGCAACTGCTTCTGGAACATTTTGGGTTCTGACAGCGACAAGCGGATGGCGCGCCGCCCCAGCGCAGGGTTGATCTGGGTGCGTTTCTGGTCGATCGCCTTGTCGCCGCCGAGGTCGAAAGTACGGATGATGACCGGTCGCCCTTCCATGCCTTTGACCACTTTGCGGTAAGCCTCGAATTGCTCGTCCTCGCTTGGCATGTCACCACGACCGAGAAAGAGGAATTCGGTGCGGAAAAGCCCGATGCCGTTGGCGCCGGATTCGAGCACGGCTGCCAGGTCGTTGGGCAATTCGATGTTGGCCAGCAAGGAGACTTCGGCACCATCAAGGGTTTGCGATTTGGCGGTCTTGAGGCGCTTGAGCTTGTTGCGCTCGATTTCGAGCTGTTCCTTGCGTAGCCGGTATTCTTCCAGCACGCGCTCGTCGGGATTGACGATGACGACGCCGCGTTGGCCATCAACAATGAGCAGTTCCTGGTCGCGAATGAGGGCACGCGCGTTGGACAAACCGACAATGGCGGGAATGGCCATGCTGCGCGCCAGAATGGCGGTGTGCGAGGTGGCGCCGCCGACATCGGTGACGAAAGAGGCGAAACGCTGTTCCTTGAAATTGATGGTGTCGGCCGGGGACAAATCGTGGGCGACGACGATCTGCAATTCCTCGGTGACCCCCTTGCGCAGGCCGCCGCGGCCGGGATGTCCCAACAATTCCTTGACGACGCGCTCGACGACCTGAACAACGTCATACTTGCGCTCGCGCAGGTAAAGGTCTTCGAATTTCTCGAATTGCTCGACCAGGTGTTCCATTTGCTGCACCAGCGCCCATTCGGCGTTGCAGCGGCGCTCGCGGATGATTTTTTTGGGCATTTCCGACAACTCGGGGTCGGAAAGAAAACTGACGTGTAGATCGATAAAGGCGGTGAGTTCAGCCGGGGCATTGCCGGCCTGCCCCTTGACGGCCTTGAGTTCGTCGCGCACCTGGCTCAAGGCTTTTTCCAGTCGCTCGACTTCCTTGTCGACCATGCGCGGTGAAATGGTCAGGTGCGCCACTTCCAGAGTGGCGTGCGACATCAGCGTGGCGCGGCCGATGGCAATGCCACCGGAAACACCCAGACCATGCAGCGTGAAGCTCATGTTGGGTGGTGGAACGGCACGCGACGTGGCTGCAGGCATTACTCGGTCTCGTTGAACTTGTTGGCGATGAGCGCCAATAGGGCTTCCATGGCTTCGTTTTCGTCAGGGCCGTCAGTTTCGACAGTGACCTTGGTGCCGGTGCCGGCCGCCAGCATCATGACCCCCATGATGCTTTTGGCATTGACACGGCGGCTACCTTTGGACATCCAGATATCGCTGCGGAACTTGCCGGATAGTTGCGTGAATTTGGCCGAGGCTCGGGCATGCAACCCCAGTTTGTTGATGATTTCGGCTTCCCTGGATAGCATCAGATGTCCTTCAGCAGGTTGAGTGTGCCGTCGCGAGCCCCGCTCACGGCTTTGGCGAGTAAAGTTTCCATTCCTTTTTCCCGGTAAGTGAGGGCGCGCATCAGCATCGGCAGGCTGACGCCGGCCAGACCTTCGACGCGACCGGGTTCGAGAAGTTTCAGAGTCAGATTGGACGGCGTCGCGCCATAAATGTCGGTCATTACCAGCACGCCTTTGCCGGAATCGACCAATTGCACCATTTGCTGCGCCAGCGGCAGCAAATCGAGCGGGTCATCCTGCGCCGAAACGCCGAGCTGATTGAGCTGCGGCGGACGCTTGTTGAGGACATGGCAGGCGTTTTGCACCAGCGCTTCGCCAAAACTGCCATGCGTGATGAGGAGAATTCCGATCATGCAGTAATTCTAACCTAGCAGGCTGTTGAATGCCCCTCCGGGAATTACGTTTGGGGCGAAAATTTCGCAGTTACGACATGCTGGCCTTGAGCGTGGCCGCCAGGAATTTTCGGTGCTAGGATTAAAGTCGCCACAACCAGACTATTGCCGGAATATGTGTGACAAGGATCATCAATGACTGAAATGCTTTTTTACCAGAGGGTTATCCCTCTTGATTCGAATGCTCACCGCAACCTTAGAATCAAGCCGGAAAGCGGTTTTGGTTTTGCGGCAAAAACCAATTCGGTTCCCCTAGTGAGTGTCGAGTTTGCCGAAGCTGCCAAGGAATATCCTATTATTTTCGTAAAGGGCAGTGATGATGCCTTCATGCCTGTTGCGTTGACGGGGTTGCGCGAGAACGAAAATCTTTTTGTCGATGCAGCCGGAAAATGGCAGGCAAACTACGTTCCGGCCTTTGTTCGGCGCTATCCGTTCGTTACATCAGTTGCTGCGGAAAAGCAGCTCATGGTTTGTGTCGATGAGGTTGCCGATTGTCTTAAACGGCCTGACGGCATGGCGCTTTTTGTCAACGGCAAACCCTCGCCTTATCTGGCTCAGGCTCTGGCGTTGCTGCAGGAGTACCAGAATCACATCCCGGCGACTCAGGAACTGTCGAATCGGCTGGCTCAGTTTGGTTTGCTCATGCAGACCAACATTGAAGCAAAAATGGCAACAGGCGGTAATTTTGGTTTGGTTGGCGGCTATATCGTCGACGAAAAACGCTTGCGCGCCCTCAACAAGGTCAAAGCACTGCAATTGTTCAACAGCGGTTTGCTGGCGCTGATTTACGCGCATCTGATTTCCCTCGGAAATTTTCAGAAACTGCTCGATCGGCTGGCAATGCGCGAGGCTGGCTAAGATGGGAGGTTTCCCCGGCAGGCGGTGCTTGGGCTACAATTGGTGCAACATCTTCCATCTGGCGCAAAGGTAAGTATGGGTTTTTTCGATAAACGTCGTGCCTTGCTGCTCGAAGTCATCCGGCTTTGTACGCACACCCAGACCATTGACGACCTCGACGAAATTTTTGAAGGGCCGCTCAAGGAAATGCTCGGTTATGAGTGTTTCGTATGCGGCACCGGCTTTTATTCCGAAACGGGTTGCTACGGCTACAAGTACTATTCGCGCAATTTCCCGATGGAATATTTTTTCGAGCTGCGCAATACGCACGGCGGCGTCGATAGCCCCCTCATGGAGCGCTGGCGCGAATCCCGCAAGCCAGCATGCTTCGAAAGCGGGCGGGATGATGCCAATTTTCCGGCCGACTGGGTTGAAGTCTTCAACAAGTACAACCTGCGCAATACCGTTGGCCATGCCACACTTGATCGCCACGGGGTGGTGGGTCAGTACTTCATTTTTGCCCGTCTCGACGAAGAAGTTGGTGACGATCATCTGGAAATTCTCGAGTTGGTTACTCCCAGCCTGAGTTTGGCGCTGACGCAGGCGCTGGGCACCGAAAAGAACGAAGAAGATTTCGTCGGTACCGTACAGATACTGATCAGCAAGCGTCAGCGCGAGATTTTGCAATGGATTTATCAGGGCAAAACTAATTGGGAAATTTCCAAGATTCTCGATATCAATGAGGAAACCGTCAAATACCACGTCGATCACGCCATGACCAAGCTCAACGCCAAAACCCGCGCCCAGGCCATTGGCCGGGCGCTCGAAATCGGCGCCATTTCGGCCGTCAAGCTGGCGGTCAATACCGAACCCCACCTCAAAAAAGCGGGCAAAGCACCAGCTAAAAAGAAAGAGTGAAAAATGTTCTGTGGCGGCGTCGTAACGTGGTTTCCATGCGACGGTTTCAAGAGGTATCTTTTGATTTTCGACTAGACTCAACAAGGTGTTGCGCGGTACGCTAGCGCAGGCGCTGGAGAGCAACTGCCTCTTGCCAATCTCGAAAGCTGACGCCAGGTATGAGTGAAAAAGAAACTGCCCTCAAGTTCCAAGGCAAATGGAACGGCAAATGGGCGATAAACGACTATGGTGGTGATTTTGTTCTTGTCATCACCGAGGTAAAAGGCTGCAAAGTCAGCGGCGAGGCGTTCTGGTACAACACTGCCTCGCTCACCCCCAATGAACCGCTTCTCAAGGCCGTTGTGACGGATGGCGTGCTCAACGCCGAACACCCGAGTGGTGTCAAGATCAGGCTGGAATTCCAGGGCGACCAGTTGGTCGGCACCTGGAAAATCAGCCGCTACAAAGGCACGCTGCAGGTCGCGCGAGAAAACACGTAACCTGCATTCAGCGCCGCCCTCCACCGAACAAAGAACCGAGTACTCCACGAATCACCCGGCGGCCGACTTCCGAGCCGATACTACGAGCGGCGCTTTTGGCCAGCGCCTCACCGACGGATTGACGGCGGGAATTGCCGCCGCCCAACATATCCCCAATGCTGCTGAAAAAGCCGCCGGATTCTTCGGCCTGTGCTGGCGCGGGTGTTGCGGTGCTGCGTCCGGATGGCAGCGGTGGCGATGGGCGAGTTGCGGCGGGAGCCGCGTTTGGCGTTGCGCTGCTTTGCGCTGCCCGTTGCTTGAGTTTTTCGTAAGCCGATTCTTGGTCGATGGCTTGTTCGTAGTGGCCATAAACGAGCGAAGCCTCGATCGTGGTGCGTCGTTCATCGGCGGATAATGGCCCGATACGCGAAGCTGGCGGCAGGATAAAAGCACGTTCAACGATATTTGGTGATCCCTTCTCGTCGAGGCAGGAAATCAGCGCTTCGCCGACTCCCAGTTCGGTGATGGCCGTTTCGGCCGAGAAATTCGGGTTGGGACGCAGGGTTTCGGCCGCCGTCTTGACGGCCTTCTGGTCGCGTGGCGTAAAGGCACGCAGAGCGTGCTGGACGCGGTTGCCAAGCTGGCCGAGGACGGTTTCGGGGATGTCGAGCGGGTTCTGGGTGACGAAATAGACGCCAACTCCCTTGGAACGGATGAGCCGCACCACTTGCTCGATTTTCTCCAGCAATGCCTTGGGCGCTTCGTTGAACAGCAGATGCGCCTCGTCAAAGAAAAAGACGAGTTTGGGTTTTTCCAGGTCGCCGGCTTCCGGCAGTTGCTCAAATAGTTCGGAGAGCAGCCAGAGCAGGAAGGTGGTGTACAGGCGCGGGGCGTTGAGCAGGCGGTCGGCGGCGAGGATATTGATGTTGCCCCGCCCGTCGCTGTCGGTCTGCATGAGGTCGGTAATGTCGAGCATGGGTTCGCCAAAAAAGACGTCGCCGCCCTGTTCTTCCAGCGCCAGCAGATTGCGCTGGATGGCGCCGACGGAGGCGACCGAAACATTGCCGTATTCGGTGGTGAATTCACGGGCATTTTCGCCGATGAACTGCACCATGGCGCGCAGGTCTTTCAGGTCGAGTAGCAGCAGGCCATTGTCGTCGGCGATGCGGAAAATCAGCTGCAATACGCCGGCCTGCGTGTCGTTCAGGTTCAAGAGACGCGACAGCAGTAACGGCCCCATGTCGGAAACAGTGGCGCGCACCGGATGTCCCTGTTCGCCGAAGACATCCCAGAACACGGTTGAAAAGGCCTTGCCCTGCCAGTCGGTGATCCCCAGTTGTTTGAGGCGGGCATCAAATTTGGTTGAAGATTTGCCAGTGGCACCCAGGCCGGAAAGGTCGCCCTTGACATCAGCCATGAAGACCGGAACGCCGATGCTGGAAAAACGCTCGGCCAACACCTGCAGGGTAACCGTCTTGCCAGTGCCGGTGGCGCCGGTGATCAGACCGTGGCGATTGGCGAAGGCGGGCAGCAGGGCAAGTTCTTGCTGCTTGCAGCGGGCAATAACAAGGGGGGCGGGCATATTGGCACTCCGGATGTGGATGTTTCAGACAAAAAGAGTATCACAACCTGCCTCGATACTTGCTTACTCCCGAGGCCTGCGTCATCATGCCTGACCCCCGGCAGTCGGGGCAATTTGTATGGATATCGGGGTTTGCGCGGATCGTGAAGGAACTTCAGTTTATTGCCAAGCGTCAGGCCGAATGGGTCGCCTGGGATCGCTATCTGGATTCCTTGCGCAAAAGCAGACGGCGACGTCAGCAGGAAGGCGAGGAAAAATTGGCGCTGGCGCAGGTTTCGGCCGGATTCCGCCGTCTGTCGCGCGATCTGGCACTGGCGCGTGACCGGCAATACTCGGCGCCGCTGATCGAAGCCCTGCACCAGCGCGTGCTGTTGGCGCACCAGAGCATTTACGGCGCCGGCAAAGCCGGCGGCGCTTCGCTTTTTGCCTTCATCGGCCATGATTTTCCGGCGTTGGTGCGGCAGGAATGGCGCTGCATGCTGGTCGCCAGTCTGCTCTTTTTGCTGCCCATGCTGCTGGCCATCATTGGTCTGCAACTCTATCCGGATGCCGTCTTCTACCTGCTCTCGCCCGATCAGGTCGACCAGTATCAGCAAATGTATTCGCCGCAGGCGCCGCATATTGGCCGGCCGCGCTCGGCCGACAGTCAATGGATGATGTGGGGCTATTACATCGCCAATAACGTGCGTATTGACTTCCAGTGTTTTGCCGGTGGCATCGCTTTTGGTGTCGGCGCGGTATTTTTCATGGTCTACAACGGCCTGATGATCGGTGCCGTCGCCGGTCATCTGACCCAGATGGGGTTTGTCGAGACTTTTTGGGGCTTTGTTGCCGGGCACAGCGCTTTTGAATTGACCGGCGCCATTATTTCCGGCGCCGCCGGCCTAAAAATTGGCCATGCCCTGATTGCGCCGGGGCGGCGCAGTCGCCTGACGGCGCTCAAGGAAAATGCCAAGATAGCCATCGGCCTGGTTTACGGCGCGGCCGCCATGACCTTCATGGCGGCTTTTATCGAAGCCTTCTGGTCGCCACTGCGCGGTTTACCGTTCAGTCTCAAAATTGGTGTTGGCATCGCTCTTGTCGTTCTGACCTGGGCCTATCTGCTCCTGGGCGGACGCGGAGGGCACCGTGCGTCTTGAGGAAATTACGGTCAAGCTGCGCCGGCGTACCGCCTGGGAAGCGCTCGATCTTGGCCATGCCTTGCTGCGCGCCTGGGCGGGACCGGCCTATCGCGCCTGGTTTGCCACTTACTGGGTCGCCGGACTGCTGTTGATCGCCCTTTTCCGGCTGCTCGACTGGCCGCCGGGCGCCATGCTGGTGTTGTGGTGGCTCAAGCCCGTTTTCGACCGGGTGCTGCTCTTTACCTACAGTCGGGCTCTTTTTGGCCAGCCGGTGACGGTGATGGAAGTTTGGCGCGCGCTACCCGGCATCTTGCGCCAGCCTGGTATCCTGTCGGGGCTGACCATTCGTCGTTTTAGTCCATCGCGCGCTTTTTTGCTGCCGGTCTGGCAACTTGAGGCACAAAAGGGCGCTGAAGCCAGAGGGCGTTTCCGTGTCCTCGGACGTCGTGCCAGTGGCAGTGCTGCCTGGCTGATTTTTGTCTGCGCCAATCTGGTGATGATTCTTTGGATTTCGCTCATTTTGCTGGTCGAATTCATGATGCCGCAGGGCAGCGAGGGGCTCTTCTCCTGGAACGATTTTTTCGGTGGCACAGAAATGCCATTGTGGCAGGAGGTTCTGATCAATCTGCTGTCGATGGCGGCGGAAACCTTGGTCGAACCGTTCTACGTCGCCAGTGGTTTTTCGCTCTATCTCAACCGGCGCAGCGAACTGGAAGGTTGGGATATTGACTTGGCTTTCCGGCGTTTGGCGGCACGTTTGAGCGAAGCAGGCGGAGCTGCGGTCCGGGGCGGTCTGCTGGCGCTGCTTTTGTGCGCTGGACTGCTGGCCACACCTGAGCCGGTTTGGGCTCAGGCCGAGAATGTGGCAATAACGGTTCCAGAAACGACGGCGCTCAGTCGCCCCAAACAGGTCATCAAGGAAATCCTTGCCGATCCGGTATTCGGCAAGGAGGCCGAGGAAAAACAATGGAAAGCGAAAAAGGACAAAGCGGAAAAAAAGGAAAAGGAACCCTCCCGCCTTGATCCCTATTTTGAAATGCTGGCGCGTCTGATTGAATCGCTGGTTGGCGGGCTGCGGGTGGTGGCCTGGATCGTCGCCGGGATCGTGGTGGCCTTTCTGGTCTATCTGGTTATCCGTTATCGCGACTACTGGTTGCCGGGCGGGCGCGAAAAGCCGCTGCCGCCGGAATTCTTATTTGGCCTGGATGTGCGACCGGAGTCGCTGCCTGATGATGTCGTCGCGGCTGCCCGGGCGGCGCTGGCCGCCGAACGGGTGGAAGAGGCGCTGAGTCTGCTTTATCGCGGTGCATTGGTAGTGCTCATACACCGCGTTCAGGTCGAATTTCGTGCCGGCGATACTGAAAACGATTGTCTGCATCGTGTGCATGGCCGGCTGGAAAAATTGGCTGAGGATTACTTTGGCCGACTGTTGGAAAACTGGCGCAGCGTGGCCTACGCCCGGCGGGTTCCGCCCATGCCGGATCTGGAGAGCCTGTGTTCCGGCTGGGAACAGCACTTCGGCAGCAGAGCGAGGGTGGCATGAGGCGGCGTGTTGTGGTTATTTCGCTCATTGTTGCGGTGTTGGCTGGCTTGGCCGTCACCTGGTTTTATCTCAATTTTGAAGAAGTGACGGTCAAGACCCGCACACGGCCCGAGGCCGAAGCTCGCCGCAACCCCTATCTGGCGCTGGAGCGCTTTTTTGTTCGTATGGGGCGTCCTGTCGAGCGCCGCACTGATGCACGCTTTCTCGATGCGCTGCCGGCGGGTGGCGTGCTTATCCTGGATGCCGGCCGGCGCGCCCACCTGACGCCGGAACGCCTGACCAAACTGTTGGCCTGGGTCGAGCAGGGGGGCTACCTGATTGTCAGTCCTGATCTTCCCGGCAATGATCTGGTACTGGCGCATTTTGGCGTCAGCCGTTTTGTAGGCGGCAACATCACCGCCGACGATGATGAAGAAGTTGTCAACGAAAATGCCGCCGCTGATCCGGCATCGACAAGTTGTCCAGCGAAGGATAATCGTGCGCAAGTGCTTATCCCCGGCACAAACCGCCCTTTGTTCGCCGCTCACCAATATCAAAGGCTGCAGGCCGAAAAAAGCAAGCCGATCTGGCAGGCAGGCACTGCGGAATCTGGCGCACAGTATCTGCATTTTGCCCACGGCGGCGGCCAGGTCACCATCATTGCCGCGCTTTCCCGGCAATTCAACAACACCAACATCGGCGCGCACGATCATGCCGAAATTTTGTGGACTCTGGTGCAGACCTATCAGCCGCAATTGACCGGGCCGATCAGCCTGATGACCCGGCTGGAAATTCCCACCCTCTGGCAATGGCTGGCGGAATCGGCGTGGACGGCAGTGATTGCCGGCCTTGCCTTGTTGCTGCTCTGGTTGTGGCGGGTAGTGCCGCGATTTGGTGCGCCCTTGCCCGATCCGGAACCGGATCGCCGCCAGTTGCGCGAGCATCTGACCGCTATTGGCCGCCACATCTGGCGTTCGGGCGGCCTGGATTACTGGTTGTCGGTGGCGCGCGAAGCCTTTCTGGCGCGCCTTGCCCTGCGCCATCCGGCATTGGCGGTACTGCCGCCCGTTGAGCAGGCGGAAGCGCTGGCGCGCCTGACTCTCCGCCCCGCCGCCATGATTGCCGATGCCCTGTACAAACCGGCCGGCTCGATTTCTTCCTTTACCAGCGCCATGCGCACCCTGCAAAATCTTGAACGTTCTCTCTGAGACCCTACCATGACCCAAATTCTCCTTTCCGAAGAAAAAATTTCCCAGGCCAACCAGGCGCTCGGCGCCTTGGCCGCCGAACTGACCAAGGCCATTGTTGGCCAGCCGCGCGTCATCAACGAAGTGCTCATCGGTTTGTTGTGTGAGGCGCACGTTTTGATCGAGGGGGTTCCCGGTCTGGGCAAAACCCTGCTGGTGAAAGCGCTCGGCAAGACCTTCGACGGCCTGATGCGGCGCATCCAGTTCACGCCCGACCTGATGCCGTCGGACGTCATCGGCAACACCTTTTTCGACGCTGCCACCAGCAAGTTCGTCACTCGGCAGGGGCCGGTATTCGCCAATCTGCTGCTGGCGGACGAAATCAACCGGGCACCGGCCAAGACCCAGGCGGCGCTGCTGGAGGCGATGCAGGAACGGCAGGTGACGCTGGAAGGCAATTCGATTGCCTTGCCGCATCCCTTCATGGTGCTGGCGACACAGAATCCGATTGAACAGGAAGGCACTTACCCACTACCGGAGGCTCAACTCGACCGCTTCCTGCTCAAGATTCGCATCGATTATCCGAGCGCCGCCGAGGAAGCGGCGATGACCCGGCAGGTGACCGATCGCAGCACTGGCGCCGACCTCCAGGTGAGTCAGGTCAACACCGTGATGCGACCCGAAACCATTGTCGCCCTGCAAAATTGCGTGGCTCACGTTGCCGTCGATGAGCGTGTACTCGAATACGCCGTCGCCATTGTCCGCGCTACCCGCGATACGCCGGGGCTGACCTGCGGCGCCGGCCCGCGCGGCAGCATTGCCCTGATCCGGGCTGGTCGGGCGCTGGCGCTGAAGGAAGGACGCGGCTACGTCATTCCGGACGACATCAAGGCTGTGGCCCTACCGGCGCTGCGCCACCGTGTCACGCCGGCAGCCGAGGCCGAAATCGAAGGTCTGACTGCCGATCACTTGCTGACGGCGCTGCTGGACAAGGTTCCGGCGCCGAGAACCTGAAGCGCGGCTGAAACGGCAATGCCCATCCCCAATAAACCCCTGCTCTGGTTCTGCGCCGTTTGGTTTGCGCTCGGGCTGGCGGCGGTCATCGTTCCGGATCTTGCCTACACTTGGCAGATTTGCGGCGCTGCTTTGCTGGTGGTGGGGCTGGCCGACCTCTTTGCCGGGCGGCAGCGGCGGGGCAGTGTCAGTGTTAGCCGCGAAGTGCCACATGCGCTACCGGTGGGAACCTGGCAAACGGTTTATCTGCGCTTGACGGCCAAAGTGCGTATCTGTGGCTGGCTTTCGGACCGTCATCCGCCGGAGTTTGGCGATACCGGCCTGCCGCTTTTTTTTCGCCTTGAGCTGGGGCGCTGGCTGAAAGCGGGCTACCGCATTCTGGTCACCGAGCGCGGTCGCCAGGAATTCTCCGCCGTTGATCTGCGTTTGTGCTCACCCCTGCGGCTGTGGCTGATTGCCGAAACGCTGCCGGTGACGAGTTCCGTGCGCGTTTATCCCGACTTCGCCCGCATCACCCAGTACACCCTGCTCGCCACTGACAACCGTCTGTCGCAAATCGGCGTCCTGCAGCGCCGCCGCCGAGGCGAGGGTATGGAATTCCACCAGTTGCGCGATTATCGGCAAGAAGATTCACCGCGCCAGATCGACTGGAAGGCCAGTTCGCGCATGGGAAGACTGATTTCACGCGAATATCAGGATGAGCGCGACCAGCAAATCGTCTTTCTGCTCGATTGTGGCAGCCGCATGCGGGCGCGTGATGGCGAGTTGTCGCATTTCGATCACACCCTTAACGCCATGCTGCTGCTTTCCTATGTGGCGCTGGGGCAGGGCGACGCCGTCGGTTTGTCCACGTTCGGCCATGAGCACCCGCGTTACTTGCCGCCAAAGAAATCAGTGGCGACAGTCAATCGTCTGCTCAACACCGTCTATGATTTGCAGCCAACCTTGCAGACGCCAGATTATCTGGTCGCTGCCGAGTCTTTGCTGAAACACCTGAGCAAGCGCACACTGATTATTCTGGTCACCAATGTTCGTGACGAGGACGACGATACACTGAGCCCGGCCATGACCTTGCTGCGTCGCCGTCACGCCGTGACCTTGGCCAGTCTGAAGGAGACGGTGCTCGACGAATTGATTGAGGCGCCGGTCACTGATTTCGATACTGCCCTGACCCGGGCGGCCTCGCTCGAATATCTGCACTCGCGCCGTCGTCAGACGGCCATACTGCGCCATGGAGGCGTGCAAATCGTGGATGTGAGTCCACACCAACTGCCGGTGGCGCTAATCAACCACTACTGGGAACGCAAGCGTGCCGGAGCCATTTGATGAGGGAGATTTACGATGAGTTTTGATGACAATCCTTTCCGGGTGCCCGAGGCACGCGTCGCCGATCCGGGCTATGCGCTGAGCGGCAATTTTGTCCTGGAGGGGCGTAAAGTGCCCGCTGGCAATGGCTGGCTGTGGATCGTGCAGGCTTGGGAATTGTTCAAGCAAACGCCAGGCATGTGGATTGGTCTGTGTTTGCTCTATATGGTCATGGTGATGGTCTTGAGCATTTTGCCCATTGTCAGTATGGCTGTCAGCCTGTTCATGCCGGTATTGATCGGCGGCATCATGATCGGCTGCAAGACGGTCGATGAAGGTGGTGAACTGGAAATTGGCCATCTGTTCGCCGGGTTTTCCAATCAATTGGGCAACCTCGTTCTCGTCGGCCTGTTTTATCTGGTCGGCGTCTTCGCCATTGCCATCGTTATCGGCATCCTTTCCGTTGGCCTGATTGCCGTCAGCGGTGGCAATAACCATCCCGAACTCATGTTCGTCATTATTGCCATTATGGTGCTGATTGGCCTTGCCCTCGTTTTGCCGCTGGTCATGGCCATCTGGTATGCGCCACCGCTGCTGGTGTTTCACGCGGTGCCGCCGTTTGATGCGATGAAGGCCAGCATCATGATCTCCATCAAGAATTTCGTTCCCTTCCTGGTCTACGGGTTGGTGTTTCTGGGGCTGGGGATTGTTGCGAGCCTGCCCTGTTTTCTGGGCTGGCTCGTCTTGAGTCCGATCATGTTCTGTTCGATCTACACCAGTTACCGCGATATGTTCATACAGGAATGAAACGTCCGCTCGTCATCGACACCCTGCATCGGGTGGCAACGCCCGAAGGTTGCGAGATCACCCTGCGCATCGCCGGACCGATGACGCGCGCCCGTGCCTGGTTACTCGATTTTCTCATCCGGGTGGCGCTGTGGATCGCCATGGCCTTTGTCGCAGGATTTGCCGGCAGGTTCGGCTTTGGCCTTTTCATGGTTGCGGCCTTCCTGCTGGAATGGTTTTATCCCGTTCTGTTCGAGGTCTACATGCACGGCCAGACGCCGGGCAAGCGCGCTTGCAAACTGGTTGTTCTGCACGACGACGGCCGGCCGGTGGGATGGGGGGCGTCTTTTGTGCGCAACACCCTGCGCTTTATCGATTTTTTTCCCATTTTTTACGCGGCCGGTTTTGTCACCAGTTTGCTCAATCGTGATGGCAAGCGGTTGGGGGATCTGGCGGCCGGAACCGTGGTGGCACATTTTGAGAGCGGCAATACGGCACTGCCGGGCGAGCACAACGTTGTCGTGACAGGCGCCGAGCCACCACCCGTTCCACTCAGCATTGAGGAGCAGCAAGCCTTGATCGAATACCGCAGTCGAGCCGCGCAATTGACCGAGGAGCGTTCTTTCGAACTGGCCGAACTGCTGGTGCCGCTCACCGGTAATCTGCGCCCGCAGGAAGCGCGGTTGAAGCTGCTGAAAATGGCTAATTTTCTGCTGGGCGAACGATAAACTTCAGTATGGCGCCAGCAGGTTAAACGGATACTGTGGAATATTCCTGATCACGGTAAACGCAATGGCCAGAATCAGATAGCCGTAGGCCATCAAACTGTGGGTGCGGGCCGAGAAAATTAGCCTGCCTTGCATCATTTCCAGGCCGAGAGCAGCCAACAAGGGCAGACCCACCAAAATGAACAGCGCGTTCATGTGGGCAGCGCGGGCGAAATCAAAATGCAGCAGGGCATGCAGGGCGCGGGTGGTACCGCAACCGGGGCAATGCAGATTGGTGAGTTGGTAAAACACACAGGGTGGAAAAAATTGCCGGTAGTTGGTGTATAGCCAAGCAAAACAAAGCAGGAGGGCGGAGCCTCCTGCCAGCAGTTGGAATTTTTTTCTTTGCAGCAGCATGCAGGGTTTAAGTGTTTGCTGCCATGACTCCCGCAACCTGGACAATCACGACAATTATATTGACGACGATACCGACCCCAAGGCCGATCCAGCACCACATTTTGGCGGAGTTGGAGGAGTTGGTGGCGCCGGCGATATCACCTGCGGCCAGTTTGCCATTGACCTGGGCGGCATAAACGATGGCAACAATACCGAAGGGCAGGCAGCAGCACAGGGTGATCAGGATGGACTGCACCAGATAGTTCGGGACACTGACGTTGGAAGTGGGCGTGCCGCAGGACGGGCAGGACATGGCGTTATCAGAGATATCTTTGCCGCAGTTATTACAAAACATGAGAGGCTCCCCGGAGGTTGGTTGGTTCAAATGGGCGTTGTTTGCAGCATGATACAGGGCATGATTGCCCGCTGGCAAAGGTGAATCGCATTCGCTATGCAGTGTGTTGCGAAAACGCAGCCAGACTTATTCCAAAGTGCGCGCAACCCGAAAGCCGCTGCAGCGATCACGGTTGGAAGGATCGTCGCGCAGACGACTGGCCGAGCGGCAACGCTCGGCACGAACGATCCAGGCGCCGCCGCGCAAAACGCGGCGCGACACGTCACCGCCAGTCAACCAGGCGCTGCCATTGCCCGGCGAGCCCATGTAATTGCGGTGCCAGACATCCTCCACCCATTCCCAGACATTGCCGTTCATGTCGAACAGGCCAAAGGGGTTGGGTTTTTTTACGCCCACCGGGTGGGTTTGTTTGCCGCTGTTGTCGAAATACCAAGCATATTCGCGCAACTGGAACTCCATATCGCCGAAGGGCCATTGACCCTGGTTGCGGGCGCGACAGGCAAATTCCCATTCGGCTTCGCTCAATAAACGGTAGCGACGGGGATCTTCCTCCTGGAAACCAGCTTTTCGGTTGAGCCAGCGCAGATAGGTTTGCGCGTCATACCAACTGACATTGATCACCGGCCGCTGGCCTCTGCCCCAGCCTTCATCGCCTGGGGTGAAATCGCTGCCGCCATCGCGCACGCAGGCATCCCATTCGTCGAAGGTGATCGGGTATTTGCCTACGGCCAGCAGGTAGCCAATGGTCACCCGGCGTTGCGGACGCTCGTCGTCGCCGCCGACCTTGCCGATGCCAAGCACGCCCTCGGGCGAGCCCATCGTGAAAGCACCGCGCGGCAATACCACCAGTTCTGGTCCGTCAGCAAGGTCACAAATGAACTCTCCGGGAGTATTTTGCGCGGGTTGGATAAGTGCCGGTTTCGTTGGCGGCAATTCCTGGGGTGTCGTCGTAATCGGCAAGGGGGGGGGATGACTTTTGCCGGAGTGGATGGCGTCGATTTGGCGGCTGCCGGGAAAGGCGGTTTGAGAATGGGGAGCGTTTTTACCCCCTGAACCAGCCGTTCGGTATGCACTTTGAAATCGCGGCCGGTATCGATTTGCGCTGCATTGAGATAAGCCAGTTTGCCGATGGAAGCGGGGAGCTCGTTTTCGTCCGGCATGTTGGCGTCGCCCGCCAGAACCGGAATGACAATGAGTCCCGCCTCCAGCGCTGACTCGATCTCGATACGGACGAAATCGCGCGCTTCGTCGATACGTCGTTTGCCCTTTTCGTCCGCTGTTAACCAGTCCTTGCCGATGACGGCGAGCAAAACATCACACTGCCGGATGACAGCCGATATGTGGTCGCGGAAATCGACACCGAACGGAATTGAATCGATGTCATGAAACACCGCCTGCTCGCCAAAATGACCGCGTAGGTGATCGGCTAGACGGCCGGTAAATAACTCGCTGTCGCCGCGTCGATAAGAAATGAAAATTCGCGTCATTTCAAATGTGTATTGAAATTACTAAGTTCATAATAGTACAGAAAAAGACACGCCCAATGTGGCTCGAACCCCGCTTTGGCGGTTGTGTTCCGTATCGGTCGCGTTAGGTGTATCTTCCTGAATTGTTTCGATAACGATCAAAATGGAGGGATGGGCATGTTTTGTTCAAGTTGCGGTCAGCAGAATCAGGATGGAGCGGCTTTTTGCAGCAAGTGCGGCGCTGCGCTTGAGGGAGCAACGTCAGCGGGGGGCGGTGTGCGGGGCGCGCAGCCAGCCAAGAAGTCGGGCGGTTTTCCGGTCTGGCTTATTGTCCTGCTGGTGTTGATGGTCTGCGCGGTGCCTGTGCTTGGCATACTGGCAGCTATTGCCCTTCCGGCTTACCAGGACTATACGGTCAAGGCCAAAATGGCGCAGGCGCATTCGGTCGGGATGGAGGCGCGTATGTCCGTCGACAAGTACGTTCTGGAGCGCAACAAATTGCCGGCCACGCTTGAAGAGGCCGGTTTCTCCGCCAATGCGCCGCTGGTGGTGCAGTCGGCGAGCATTAATAGCGAGGATGGCGCTATTTCTGTTGTACTGGGATTTTCGCCACACCGGGGCAAGACCTTGAAGTTCGTGCCGCAATCGGAAGATGGCAAGACGATTTCGTCCTGGAAATGTGGTAGCGACGATATTCCGCCCCGGCATTTGCCTTCGGCCTGTCGCTAAAAGCGTTTAGCGTAGTCATGGTGGCTGCGCTAAAATCCGCGCTTTTGTAATTTCAAGGGTTTGTATCATGGCAGGACATTCCAAATGGGCCAATATCCAGCACCGCAAGGGGCGGCAGGACGAAATTCGTGGTCGCATCTTTTCACGCCTGGCCAAGGAGATCACTGTCGCCGCCCGCATGGGTGGCGGTGATGCCAGCTTTAACCCGCGTTTGCGCATGGCGGTTGATAAGGGCAAGGCCGTCAATATGCCGGCTGACAATATTGACCGCGCTATCAAGAAGGGTACGGGCGAACTCGAAGGCGTCGAATACATCGAGGTGCGCTACGAGGGTTATGGTATCAATGGCGCAGCGGTGATGGTCGATTGTCTGACCGATAACAAAACCAGAACTGTAGCCGAAGTACGCCATGCCTTTGCCAAACATGGTGGCAATATGGGGACAGACGGCTGTGTGGCCTTCCAGTTCAAGCATTGCGGCCAGATGTTGTTTGCACCGGGAACCGATGAGGCGGCCTTGATGGATGCGGCTATCGAGGCCGGTGCCGAGGATGTCGCCAGCAACGACGATGGTTCCATTGAGATACTTACGCCACCAAACGACTTTATTCAGGTGAAAGAAGCCCTCGAAAAAGCTGGTTTCAAACCCGAATTTGGCGAAGTGACAATGAAACCGGAAAATGAAACTGAACTTTCCGGCGAAGAAGCGATTAAAATGCAGAAATTGCTCGATGCTCTGGAAAATCTTGACGATGTTCAGGAAATCTATACAACGGCGATAATGGAAGAGTAGTCAAAAGGTGTAATCCCTAAAACTCAAGTAAAGGAGATCTTCGATGGACAATGAAGCGCCTGTAGCAAGTAGCCCCGATTCAAAGAACATGGCTTTGCTGGTCTGGGTATTGACCATTTTTGCTGGCTTTATCCCGGGTCTCATTTTCTTCCTGGTCAAGAAAGACGATCCCTATATCTATGAGCAGGCCAAGGAAGCCCTCAATTGGTCGATCACGGCGATTATCGGCTATGTTGCCGGTATGATCCTGTCGCTGATTCTGATTGGCGTGATTGTCATTCTCGCTGTTGGTATTATGCACTTGGTTTTCTGTATCATGGGTGCGATCGCCTGCTCCAATGGCAAGGCTTTTCGCTGCCCGTTTGCACTGCGCCTGATCAAGTAAGCTTGCTCGGATGGCCGGCAGCATGGCCATCGGCGCGTTGATACTTATTCTGCCCCGGCTCCAGGGTAAGCCCTTGGCCGGGGCAATA
>Ga0316605_10000225_pt1 | contig 47857 bp, 32 predicted proteins | sample OWC_soil_day20_n_FD_207666 | JGI IMG/M metagenome (GOLD analysis project Ga0316605, IMG submission 207666) | Wetland soil microbial communities from Old Woman Creek delta, Ohio, United States - OWC_soil_day20_noCT | ecosystem: Environmental > Terrestrial > Soil > Wetlands | place: USA: Ohio...
AACAGGATACCGTTTTTCTTTAGAACCCTGAGCATATTGTTTATGGTCAGGATCGGGTTTGCGCAGTGTTCGATAAAGTGATTGGCAATGACAAAGTCTTGAGTTGCATCGCCTATCACCTCAAGATGCTCGCCGTCGGCGATTATATCGATATTGACGAGTTCCAAGTCATTCAGTTCCGGGTAATGCTTCCTCAGGCCTTCTACCGAGAGCCTGTCGATATAACGCACGTTCACATCCTTCGGCACCAATAGAGGATTAGAAAGTGCCCCAATCTCGATTCCCACACCCGACAGGTACTGATTGGCGATGACCTCTCTTGAAATGACCTCATCTGTCACGGTATATCCCCCTCTCATAACTTTTGATATTCTTAATAATTACCAATTTTTTTATGACTGCGCGAATTTTTCATACATACATTTGTTTCATATCTTATATTTTTACGGCAATTTTGCGAAGATTTTCCAGAATTCGACAGCTGGATGGAATCCCATTTGCTTCGGCATGCAGCAACTATAGGACCGGTGTCTGGATAATGCCGAAGCCCGCCGCTTGAGGCCAGATCCCTTTTGTGGACAAAGGGAGATAATGGTATTCCGGGTGCCGCTTGATCCATTCGTCTACGGCGGGTCCGACACCAGGATCGTTTTCAAGTTCCAGGGTAATATCATGAAGAAACACAAGACCGCCTGGCCGGATCAATGGGCGTTCAATGAGGTACAGATCTAATTCTTCAAGGGTCTTTGCATATTGGTGGGATGAATCTATGTAAATAATATCGTATGGTGCCTGCTCTTCAACGACAGATAGTACTGCCTCATCCGTTGAAAAGCCGCTGACAAAGTGCACAGTAGAGGCAAGTCCTGCCCGGGATATAAATTCCTTGGCACGCTCCTGGTACTCCGGCATCGGCTCGACAGTAACGAGAGTTCCCGGTCTTTTGTTTGTCGCAAGAATTTCAGCAATCGTCATCGTGCCAAAACCGTGGAACGTTCCGAGCTCAAGCATTCGCACCGGTTGCGTAATTGCACAAAACATCACAAGCAACGAGAGTGCAGAGGGGTCCGTGCTGCCGGCAAAATTCTCGCCGAATACAGCGGAGTTCAGTGCCTCCGCAGCCGCTGGTCGTAAAAATGGCCGATAAAGGCACATACGGTCTTTCATGTATTCAAGGCGCATTTCAAAATACTCATCTTGTTGTTTAAAAAGATTCATAATTTACCCTTTTATTTATTCATGTGGAGAAGATGTTGCGGTTTATCGACAGTCGCTGCATAAAATCTGCACGGAAAGAACATCAATTCATTTTGTTTATCTTGCCGCCTGTAGCAGCCCGGGACGGAGTCCCATTAGCAACCTGAATGATATTGATCTCATATTCGCCGGACGGAACCGATTTAATGTCTGCCTTGATTATAAATCCTGCTTTCTTTATTTCCGGCTTGTTGAAATACTTAGCGACATCTTCTCTCTCAAGCCGTTTGGCCTCTATGTAATATTTGTCACCATCCTTGACCGGGGCCAGTTCTATAAATATGGTCTCCGGGGTAGTATTCGTTTTATCATCAAATGCCCAGCCATTAATATCAAACCCGTCTTCATTTTTAATATTTACGATTGTCTCTATTTTATTTTTGTTGAGGCCATCGATAAAAACTTTCCCCCCCGTGTCCATTGTCTTTCCGACAAGGGCAGACGGCAGAACATTTGAAAAGGCAGGCAAGCTCTCCGTCTGAGTTTTCACAGGTTCATCTTTCTTCTCGCAGCCGCAAAAAAGTGCAATTGACAGACAAGCTACAGCAATTACGACTCCAATTTTCATCCTCATAAAACCCTCCTTAAACTTTGTTTTTGGCAGGCAATATTCATATTTGTTTTTTATTATCCCAATTCGTGTTTTCTTTGGCTAGCTTTGTTGACTTAGCGTGATCCCCGCATATTTCTTTGTAGCTGCCGATTACATCCTGAATATTATTTTCTATGTAAAACTTTTTCACAAAATCTTGTTCCGCCCGCTGTCCAATCCTGTGTCTGAGCTTCCTATCCTTAATGAGGCTTTCCAATTTTTCCACCCATTCACCTTTTGAGGCGGCAAGAAAACCGTTCGCGCCGTCAGTGATGCAACCGGCGTAAGAGTCTGTGGCTGATGCAACAGTCGGAACCTCCACAAGCCCTGCTTCGAAAATCTTCAGCTCGCTTTTGCATGCAGTAAAGACATTGTTCATCTCCAAGGGCGCAAGGTTTATGTCCATCCCGGCCAGATAGCGCAACATTTTGAAATAGTCCATGAGCGGCTGGCGGACTATCCTTTCTCCAAATTTGGAGAACTTCGAATCCAGATCGAGAATGCCTACCAGATGGAACTCTATTTGGGGATTCTCAGTCATCACTTTATACAGGGCATCCGCAACTTCTCTGAAATCCTTGTCATGGGTCCGGGTGCCGCTGAAATATCCGATTCTCACCTTTACGTCGCCCGCCTTCTTTTTGACGCTCATCAGTTTCTGTGCAAGCTCGAACTGCTTCTTGTTGATTGTATTGGAAATCACAAAACATCGTTTGCCCAACGGTTCAATCCTTTTTGCGAGCGCCTTCGTGGTGCAGGTGGCATAATCACACAAAAGAAGCGTCTGCCGTAAACGTTCAAACCCCTCGACCGCCTTCTGTTTGTCCCCCCGTCCAAGTGCGGTAAGTCCGTGAAGAAGGTCTGCCGATTCCGGTTCGAAAACCAGGTCATCAACATCAAAGACTGTTGGAATGCCATTGCTCTTGAATTCGCCTATTATGTGCCGAACATGCACAGACGCTCCAACCCTGAAGACCACCAGCAGGTCAGAATCAAGGACGCTGTCCAGAATGCCGTCAAAGTCCTCTTTGAAAACTGCGCACTCAACGCCGGCTTCCGTAAGCCCTTCGATCAGGTTGTAGACCCGGAATCGCTGCGAATTCTCATCCTGATATGAAGTCAGAAAAGTAACCTTCCTGATCGATCCGGCAGTTTTAGAATTCATTGCTTTATAGACGGCAATTGCTTCCGGCATCAGTGCCTTTGGGCCATCGGAAAGGTAGCCCTCCTTAAAGAGGGTAGCGTAAGACTCCGTCATCTCGTCAAAGTTTTCCAACTGGCGTAACACAAAGACGGCATTCTCCGAAAAGCGCCTCCGTATACCATCGTCCTTAATAAGCCGTTTCAGGGCGGTGGCCAGGGCTGCATAATCGCCGGGATTATAGAAAACTGCATTCACTCCCTCTTGAACCTGTTCCTGAATACCAAAAACCGGTGTAGTTATAATGGGGAGATTGAAGGCCATGGCCTCCAGCACGATTCTGGGAAAGCTTTCTATCCTCGAACTGCAGATGAAAATATCCGCTGCTTTGTAGTATTTGAATATCTCGGCCGAGATCGGCAGGATAGAGATTCGATCCTTCGCCTCTGTCGGCAGGCTGGCTGCGATATCACGCAGTTCTTTATTGTAAGGCAATGGACTCTGCCAGTCGCCGACAATAAAGCATCTGATCTTTTTCAGGCAATCGGGGTCGAGCAGCTCCAACGCATGAGCAAGGTCGTGCTGTCCTTTTCTTTCGCATATCGTGCCGGGAAGGAGAACAGCCAGTTCGTCATCGCTGATCCCGAGCTCTTCACGAATGGCCTTTCTGTCGTATTTTTCCGCCTCTTTAAAAATCCGATCAAGATTGAGACCATTATAAATGACATGGAAGTTATGCCTGCCCTCGAATTCCTTATAGATCTGCTTAGTCGTGTGGGCAACAAATATAACCTTATACGGGTAGGTAAAGCACCGGGCTGCTTCTGCAGCCAGCTCTTCACCCCACATTTTTTGATAATGCTGCCATGGCTCGCTCTCACGGATGTTCCAGATTGAAGGCAGACCGGCTTCCCTGGCTGCAGCTATTACATGGAAGTTAATCAGCGTGTTGGCATAGACCATCTCGACGCCCAGCTCCTTGATGAAGACGGCAAACGCCTTCAGTCGTTCTCTGTATCCAACGATTTCGAAAATGTAGCCAAGGGCTGGATTGATAATCACTCTTATGCCACGAGATTCGTAGAGCGCCCTTAAAGGCCCGTCCACGGGGCTGAATACAACCGGGTCCAGGACCCCTTTCTCTTTCAGGCCGACGGTCATTTCATACTGGCTGTATGGCGCACCCTCATGATTCAGGTTGTGAGCACACATGAGCGTTTTTATGGTCTTGCGGAAATCCCCGGTGAATACTGCGCGGGGCCAGACCTCGAAATATTCATTATCCAGAGAAAGGCTCGGATTATAGTATCTGTCCTTTTTGCCGTAATACTTGTTCCTGAAATTTACGTTCTCTCTCGGATTATCGCAGAAACCTCTCGAAAACCCTTCATGATGGATCAACTCGGCCTCCGGGGTATAGACCACCCGGTATCCTCTATCCATGAGCCTCCCGCAGTAATCGACATCGTTGTATGCAACCTTGAAACCCTTTTCATCAAAACCACCCATTTCGATGAAGAGCTTCCTCGGTGTCAGAAGGCAAGCGGCGGTGACTGCCGAGTAATTCCTCAGCACCTTCGGATAAGCCAGATATCCGGTTTCCCGTTCAGAAGCTCCTTTAAAAGCATGTCCGGCCATTCCACGGTAGAATTTTATCAGTACGCCGGCATGTTGAATTCTTCTATCGGGATATAAGAGCTTCGCCCCGGTGGCACCCACCCCGGAGATTTGTCCATAGCCAACCATTTGGGAAAGCCAATCTTTTCTCAGCACCTCAATATCATTGTTCAGAAACAGGACATACTCGGACCGGGCAAACTCAACCGCACGATTATTTATATAGGCATAGTCGAAGCCCTCGTCGGAATTGTTTATCCTGACAATCCTTACATTGCGATGGGTTGAAACCTTTTGAAAATATTCGGCTGTCACTGGCTCGACGGAGTCGTTGTCAATAATCAGTATCTCGTAATCGGGATATTCCGTCATCTTAAGAATGGAATTGACGCACTTTTTAAGTACTTTCACCTGGTCTTTCGTCGGAATGATGATGGTCACGCCGGGGGGATTGGTGTGCACGAACCTGTGACTGAATATCCCCACCCCTGACTTTATTGCCCAGTCCGGCTGATATGCGGCTGCCGGAATCCCTCTCCTTGATAATGCGTCCTGCACCGCCTTTTTCCCGGCTTCCATGCTGTCCGGCTTGGCCTTTGCGGAAGATGCCGTTGAGTTCGGCAAAACGCGCCAATGATAAAGCACAAGAGGAATATGTCCCACATGTCTTGCCTTTTCTGAAGCTCTCAGAGCAAGATCATAATCCTGGGATCCTTCAAAGCCGATCCTCACTCCCCCCACCTCCTGGAAGAACGCCCTGCTGACAACAAATACGTGGCTGAAATACATGTATGAAAGAAGGAGTTCCGGTGACCATTCTGGTTTAAACTGCGGAGCGAAACGCTTTCCCTGCGTGTCTATCTTATCGTCATCTGAATAAAGAATGTCTGTTTCGGGTTTTGCGGCAATATAGAGGGCGATTTCCCCCAGAGCGTCCGGCGTCAGTAAATCATCCTGGTCAAGGAACACCAGATGGCTGCCGCCAGCAAGAGCGGCGGCGCTATTGGTCGCAATGCTTATGTTGCCGTTGGTCTCACGATAGCAGACCTTAATCCGCTCGTCCGTTTCAGACCATTTAAGCAGGGCGCTTCTTACCTCGCCGTTCGTGCTCGCATCATCGGCAATACAAAGCTCCCAATTTGCGTAGACCTGAGAACATACGCTCGCTATGGCACGGTTCAGGTATTCAACCGGAGGATCGTACACCGGCATGATAACACTCAACAGGGGAGCGTCGGTGACTTTTTGCAAACGCTGCCGTAAAAAAGTTTCTCTTTTGGCATTCCATTTGTTGACTTCTATCCAATCGTCATAGGGATCATGTGGATCACCGGATGGGATCGTAATTTCCCGGGTAACTTGAGAAGACGAAGAACACGGACCATGTGGCTCACTGGAGGGGGATGTGGTTTCCCTGGTAACTTGGGTGGATGAAGCCCCAGAATGTGCCAGGACCCAATGTTGATACGACTTTGTGTTTTTTATAAGTAAAGCAAAGCGCTGATAGATGAATGATTTTAAATCAGTCTTTCTTGCATCTGATATCGGTATTTCATGATAAACCACCCGCAGGCTATTGGAAACAAACGAACGAATTTTGAAAGTAACGGACTTGAAGATCGTGCCGACAAAACGTAGCGGAATGGTGGTACGCCATGACGTCGAATGCCGCATTTCCGTGATCGTCGCTCTTTCATTATTTAGTTGTCCTACCATGAGAGCAATCTGACTGTCACGTTCGGCAACGGCCTGATTAAGATCATTGATTTGGCCGTCGCGTTCAGCAACGGATTGACTGAGGCCGGCAATCTGGACGTCGCGCTCAGCTAAAGATTCATTGAGATTAACAATCTGCGCATCACGTTCGGTCACGACTTGGTTAAAACCGACAATCTGGCCGTCCCTATCAACAACGGATTGATTGAGATTGACAATCTGTGCATCACGTTCGGCCACGACTTGGTTCAGACCGGCAATCTGGCCGTCGCGCTTAGCTAAAGATTGATGGAGGCTGGCAATATGACTGTCCCGCTCGGCTACGGATTGATTAAGACCGTTGATCTGACCGTCACGTGCGGTCACGACTTGGTTAAGATTATTGATCTGGGCTTCACGTTCGGTTGCCGATTGACTGAGACTGGCAATCTGCCCGTCACGCTGAATTAGCGCCTGATTGAGATTTAGCTTTTGCAACGATGTGGTGCGCCACGAATTGAGCATTTGGTCAAGTTTTTTCCCACTAACTTCCTCTTGAACTGCAAGCTCCAGCCTTCCGTAGTTTTCAAGCTGTTCTTCAGTTACAGAAAAGCACATCGCTTTGAAAACCGCCTTAATAAACCCAAAAGCTGTGTTAGCAAACTCATCAGCACAAAGACCGAAACGGGTTACCGAATTGATCAGTGTAAGCAATGAGCGAAAAAGCAACCATCCCACAGGTATGTTTTCGTTCAAAACCCACTCCTGGTCGATAACATTCCACTTACCGTCGTGACCGATAATGATATTTTGTGGAATTAGATCAAAATACTTTCCTGGAATCTTGCTTTCCGGAGAACTCACATGCAGCGAAACGCCTTGAGCGGATGCGTATGATACAAGATATTCTAGATATTGTTTAAAAAAGTTACCTACATCTTCTATTCGCCAGCCATCACGAGTGACGATGTGAATTAATTCTTGAGGTAGTGGCCTGCCTTGCACATATTCTGCTTTCTCTTGAACGCCAAACGTCAGTAAACGCCGGCGGCCGTGATTGGGTAAGTCAGGTGATAGTGGATTGCAATAAGTCTCAATTAATCTATTGGTTCTTTGTAGAAATCGAGTTACTTTGCAGAACTCTTTAGAGCGTTCCGTGGTGAAATGCCAGGCAAGTACAGAAGAGTCCGCTTTGTCGTTAACAGAATCCCCCGCCATAATAAGAAATGAATTTGAGAAATCAAGTGCTACATCATTCTTAAACAGAGATGGCCAAACCAATTCAGGAGCAAATGCCAAAACTGAGGGCAATTGATGATCGCGTTTTACGCATTGCCATGCGAGTGCGGCGGCATCAAACCCCTTATGAGAAAACCCCTTTTCGGTTACGATAGAAACTGGCAACTTATAGTCAGGAAATGGTGCCATGAATTCCGAATATGAAAATCCGGCTTGCTTGAGCATTTCTAAAAGCACATGGCGTCCGTATGTTTGCTGTTGATCATTTTGATATTGACCCTCAATACCATACATCGATTTTCCAAAATGATCTTCCGGCGCACCTGCAAAATATTTCAGGCCAAGTTGATTCTCAATGGCAATAATCAGTTTGCCCTCCGGCTTGAGCAATGAGCGGACACACTGAAGCATGGACAGCGCCGGGTTACCATGACTTATGAATAAATTGGCATATTCAAGAACTCCAATCAAGGTTACAATGTCAAATCGCTCATTGCACTGAAACTGTTCAAAGTTGTCGGCAACTACAGTAACATTTGGCAGATCTCTCGTTCTCGATCTGGCAATAGCAGCGCGCCGGGCACTGCCTTCAAGCGCCAATACATTACCATTGCATTCGCCTAAATAACGGGTAATGGCGCCGCAACCTGCGCCAATTTCCAGAATATTCCCATGCAATGATGATTCAAACGGGCGCAGAATGTTGGCTCTTGAGTTCGACAAGTGATACAAGGATGGCCAATCAATGCAGTTCTGGCGGAGCTCGGTAGATAACACCGTAAGGTCATTTGCCTGCTCGATTATGGCTGCGATATGTTGCTCGACTTCATCACCATCACTGTAGGCAATACCGCTAAAGTCAGGTTTTGACCAAACGTTTGTAGTGGAATTGAGCCGGTAGCCCAATTTAGAAAGCTTTAATTTCATAAAGCTACTTCCTTTGCCGTTAGTTCAAGCCCCAAATCAATAAGGCCAAAAAATGTCGTCGTTGGTCGCACTTTTATGTGGATAACATCATAACGCCTGTCGTGAGGTATGATGCCTTCGCTCTGTATCGTTGCGATTCCTAATGAAATAAAATAGTCTCCGGGCGCAAGGCGGCAACAGAAAGATGCCCTGGCGTAAGCTGCCTGACCGTATTGTCCTAATGATTTAATCGCAGCCACATCCAGAGTTTCTGAGTTAACACCATAGACTGTCACACCCTCTTTGGTTTTTATTGTGATGCCTAATATTGGCCGTACAAGAACATTTAAGAACTTGAATGAAATTGTTAAAATGATGTTTTGCCCCGTAGTAATGGCAGAAGGGTAACTTTCACCATCCGCAGACAGATCAAAATCCAGGATTGAAGCCCTGCCGTCTCCCCAACGGTATTCGTGTGGATTATAACCGGGGCGCGTGGCAAATACATCCTCCGTGCAACTCAATGAAACTTTTTGATTCACAACCGCGTCAACAGAAGATGTAGCCGCCAATGATAAAGTGGTTTCAGATGATGTTTTTTCTTTGCCAAACAGCAAATCCATGTAACGATTTACTACTGATCTAGGCTTCCCCGCCTCCAGGACCTTCCCATTTTCCAGCAATAATGCGCCGGTACAGTGTGTGACGATTTGTTCACTGTTATGCGTCACTAACAGTATGCTTGTACCACCGTCCTTGAGCTTCTTAAGTCTATCAAAGCATTTGGCTTGGAATTTGGCATCGCCAACGGCTAGGGCTTCATCAATAATTAGAATATCCGGAGCAATTTGGGACTGAACTGCAAAAGCGAGCCGGACAATCATCCCGCTGGAGTAAGTTTTTACCGGTTGATCAATAAAGCTGCCAATATCAGCAAACGCAACAATGTCATCATAACGAGCTTCAATCTCAGCGTTGCTCAATCCAAGCACTGAAGCATTCATATAGACATTTTCACGTCCGGTAAAATCAGGATTGAAACCGGACCCCAGTTCAAGTAAAGCAGCAATCCGGCCATGGGTTTCAACAGTTCCACTTGTCGGTGAAAGAATGCCGCAGATTATTTGCAGCAGTGTGGATTTACCTGACCCGTTTCGGCCGATGATGCCCCGTGTCTCGCCTTTCTTCACTTCAAACGACACATCTTTAAGTGCCCAGAACGTGCGAGAGTACTGTTTGGGTTGCTTTCCGACGAGTTTCTGCAGACGAGGATAGATGGATGCTTTAAGCCGGTCATTGGGCTGGTCGTAAATCTGGTAACATTTGTCCAGGCTGCTGACTCGGATGGCAATATCTTGATCAGATGACATCGGCAAATCCCTTTCGTGTTTTTTGAAACCAGGCAAAACCAGCCCAGGCAATCAACAGCCCCAAAGACATCATAACCAACCAGATTACCGGATCGGGCAGTTTCCCGAGGATCAATACATTTCTCCCCTCTTCAATGATCGTGGCAAGCGGATTGAGCGCCAGCCATACTCGATAGGTCTCCGGCAGCGAGCTTATCGGGAAAAAGACGCCGGATATAAATAAAAGCACAGTTGTTATGATACCGGTTATCTGACCAATGTCGCGAATAAAAACTCCCAGCGACGACAGAAACCAGGCAAACCCGATTGTTGCAAAGATAATCGGAAGCAATACCAAGGGAAAAAGCAGCGCGGTAAAAGGAATATGCCCCATAAAAATAAGCTGCGCGACAAATAGAACGATCAGGCTGATTGCAGCATGAAACAGCGCAGAACCGAATGCAACCCAGGGCAGTATTTCCAGTGGAAAGACCACTTTCTTAACGTAGTTGACATTTGAAAGGATGAGTCCTGGCGCGCGATTGATGCATTCGGCAAATACCCCGTGAATAATCATGCCGATAAAAAGCATAATGGCAAAATCCATTTTACTTTCCTGCGCGGTAATACCCCAGCGAGCCTTAAATACTACTGAAAAAACAAACGTGTAAATAATCAGCATGAGCAGGGGATTGAAAAACGACCAGGCAATCCCCATAATCGAACCACGATATCGCCCGACAACATCTCGCTTAGCCAAGGTGAATATGAGGCTTCTATTGAGCCAGAAACTTTTAACCATTGCCGCAAAGGATGTCGGGTGGGCGGCATGAGGATTTATTGCTGTTGGGATATTAGTCATGCGAAGGGCTCATAATTCATGGCTCGTAGTTGACAGGTCATTGTGAGGACGATGCGTTTGGGTTGCATTAGTTACCTCGTTTAATCTGGAAGGAATACCCATTGGAGCTAATTCGAATGTGGCCATCACGTCCATTAACCAACGTTTTAATGGAGGGATCAGCCTGTAATACTTGATAGAGAGTTGCACAGCGCCGTTTGTTTTCCCATAGAGAGGCAGGGGCAGGGACAACAAACGTTTTTGCCCCAACCGCAGTGTAAAAGGATGGGGCGGCGGGGCTGACTCCATGATGGGGGACTTTTAAAACATCGGCCGCCAGATTGCCCTGGTCGGCATACCAGGCCCCCATTCCCTTAGATATATCACCCGCAAGGAGAAATTTCAGGCGGTGATGAGTGATCAATACCAAACTGGAGAGATCGTTTAAGTGTGGTTGTGCAGTGGGTATATTCTCCGGGGTGAACTGATAAAGCACTTCAATTTTAAGATTTTCCTTTATATTCCGGTATAAAATTAATCCCGGGGTAATTGGTCTAACCTCAAGCTTAAAGTGCTTTAAAGTTTCCTGCACATTGTTAATCATTTGCGGGGTGACCCCCCAATGATCCCAGAGATCGGGGGTATAAAAATTGAGATAGATTTCATCAACTTTGATACCTGCCTGCAATAGAGGTACAATGCCCTCCAAATGGTCAACGTGGGGATGAGTGATTAGCACCTTATGCAGGCGTTCAATTTTTCTTTCCCGCAGAAAGCTGATTAGCTTGGGTGCACCCTTTGCGGATCCCGCATCCACCAAAATTTTTGTTCCATCAGGCGGTTCCAAGAGATGGGCGTCTCCCTGCATGTTAGGTTGGGTTACATCGATGGACGTCCAGGCGAAGGTGGGGTATGCGGGCTTGCTGTCATGCGCACTCGGAAATACACCATTGCGAATCAAATTCGATGCAGCGCTGAGATTCTCTTTTCCGTTCGCAACAATCGAGTCACAGCTTATCAGGCTGGCCAGTAAAAACAGGCCGATCAGGGCCGAAACACAACTACTTAAAATAGACCCCAGTGGCAAATAGATCACTTTTTTAATGTTCATTAGGATGGCCACCATAGGTCAGAACAAAAATACGATGCCCGGCTATGGCGGAAATCTCCCTGATCGTAATATCTGTCCGTGAGTTAATAAATCCAACGATTTTGAACGCGTTCGAGCCATTCGGTATTACCAACGTACCAACTTTATATTGTTTCATCAGCTCCACCGTACTATAAGGATCCACCTCCTGCCCATTAATCGCTTTATAAAGTTGACCGCGGCTATCGAATTCGGATGGAGGCATAACTGTTTTTAGCTGCGGTGGGTATGTGTGCCCCGGCATCACAAGTTTAAGGTTAGGTGCAACTAATGGCAGCCACGCTCCAACGTCACGAGCAGCAAGAACTGTCCCCGGCGAAGCAGATTTGCTTATTTCTGCCGAGATCTCCTTCGCCAAATTGTATTCAGCAGGTAGTTTGGCCGACGGCCATCTCCAACTTACGTTATTAGATGTCGCCAAAGTCCAACGTCCAGCCACTAAGAAAACAATAACCGCCGCAACTCCGATAAGCGAGCCGATTAGAACTTTTTTTTCCAGTGACCGTATCAATAATAAAGGCGAAATGACTGCCGCGAAGGCGACAGCCATCAGAAGCGGTATTGGCACCGCCCAAGCCAAACGCCAACTCATATTTCGCGCCGATGCACCGGAGAGCAGCTCGGAAAACCATGGGTTTAGTATTAGCAGAAGCGCCGCGCAGGAAAGCAGTCCATACTCCCGTTTCTGAATACTGGAGCGCAGTGCTCCAAACCCTAGCGCCAGTGCGCATAGTGCAAGTGCCTCACGGATGCCAAGACCAAACGAAGCATTGATTGGAAGATATGTGCCAAATTTGCTTAATGGTAAAGCCGAACCATCGGACATTTTAAGCCAGGTGCCTAGTATTGCCGGATAGATTAGTGTCGAAACAACCATTGCTGACGCGAAAACAAACGCTTTAACATCACGGCTTATTGCTGTTACCAGTACTAGTGCAGTTGTGACAAAAGTACAGACCAAGCCAGAAGAAGAAACGCCGATTGCCGCGACCTGCGCCAGGGCTAACAATATCCAATTCCACAGTGATGGGCGACGTAAAAGCAGAAGTCCGATAATGATAGATAGAGGAGTTGTCAGTGCGATGAGGAGTCCCTTGCCCTGGAACAATCTGACAAATACACGGTTCCCATAAGCAACGTGCGACTCTCCCCACGCCAGCATGATTAAAAGAAATATCCCTGTAGCCATAACTGCCGGACCAGACGGCAAAAACCATCGAGCAAACAAATACGCGACACCGATTGTTAAAGCGGCTGTTAATCCCGGCAGCAATATATAATAAATGTTCAGAATATCTAAACCAGTCCAGGCAGCAAGAAGGGCAACCAATGTCTCATATGATGCAAGACGATAAGGAGCGAAGCGGAAAGGTTCCAGAATAAATCCCAAAGATGCATCAAAGGTGAGAGGAGCGAGCTCTGGATAACGCATGGTTTGGGCTGCTATTTGGATAAAGCTGGAGTCATCCAAATCAGGCCTGTGAGATGTCAATGTTATGATCACAGCGATGAAAGTAAAAAACACCAAGGCACACACAACACTGAACCCTGAAAATGGCGCGATAGCTTCAGGGATTGATGCCGTTGAATGAAATGGTTCATTTTCCTGTCTTGTTAACCACCATGTAAATAAAAACCCCATCAAGGCAAGCGCAAAGCGTAAGTTATAAGTGGGAGTAATCAATAATAACAGTGTTATCGTAATAAATATAATGATTGATGATATGCTTTGTAGTCCGATGGGGTATGCAGTTTTTGTGGCCTCTTTGTTGTATGCATTTGAAAACCGCAACGCACCCCAGGAAGCCAACAATATTGCAGGTAAACACGCTATGGCCGACGCCAGGCATAGAGTTTGCCAGGGAATATAAAGAAAAGTTGCCGCATGATGTGCCAGGGTCCACATCGCGAACAGCAACATAAAGAATATCGCAGGCCAGGCAACTACGGTTTCAACATTGATATTGCGTAATCGCGAATTTCTTATGTTCATTGAATTAATCATTTCAAGTCTAATAGCTCACTAAAAAGGCTTTTGCGGATAAATTAAACCAGGTTTCCTCTTGATACAGCTCCGCCCCCTAGATTACACAGGCGCACTTTTTTCACGAAACTAACGCCGTTATTACGGGCAAAAAGTGACTATTCCCATAACCAGACGTTACTCCAGATCGGCCGTTGTGATATCCGAAAGATCAACTTCTTTTCTTAACTCCAGACGATTAGAAATATCTCATTGCGATATTTGTGGATTTCAATCATTTCATGCAAAAGCATAATGAAATCATTTATTTCTGTTTATTAATTTTTTGCATCACCATCAATCGATAAACCTGTTCATGGAGTGAACGCAAGAATTAAAAAAATACAGCAAGATGTCAAGGAATAAATTGGAGGATTAGATGGTATAGCATTTATAATAACTGAAAAAATAAAGAAAAAATGAGCCCTCTGCATAAAACGATTGGAGAGCATATCCATTCATATAGCTGGGATTTTCATGATTCTTTATTGTCTATGTCATGCTCATTTGTTTTTGCCAGTATAATATCATTTCATTGAGGGTATCTTCGAGTGTATATTTTGGCGCCCACTTGACTGCATTTCTCAATTTTTCATTGGAACCAATAATGGCTCTATTATCGTCCGGCCGAAACAAACTCGCATCGGGTGTCGTTTCCACATCTATTGCCAAGATTCTGCTTATTTTGTCGATAATGTCTTTCAGGGTCCATCCTATTCCGTTACATACATTATAGACCTCGCCTTTTTTACCCATCGTTAATAACATGTAGTATGCGGAAACAACGTCCCGGACATCTGTGAAGTCTCTGATGATCGTTATGTCACCTGTCATCAATTTATTGGCGCTGACACCGTTGTACTTCATTTCCACCATTTGCTTAACAAATGACGACACAACAAAAACATCTTTCTGGAATGGCCCTATATGATTAAATGATCTCGTCAGCACAATATCCAAACCATAGCCATGGGCATAAATGTTGGAGAGCAATTCCTGGGAGACCCGGGCTGCGGCATAAGGACTGACCGGCTTTAAGGGATGATCTTCGGTCAAGGGCAAATCGTTTTGATCGACATTGCCGTATTCTTCAGATGAGCCAACAGACAGGATGCGGGTGTTTATATTTAATTTCCTGATGGCCTCCAGTAAATTCAGAAAGATATTGGTATTGTTTTGAAAACTGATATTCGGTTCTTTCCAACTGAACGCCACACTGCTGAAAGAGGCAAGATGCAATACATAATCCGGTTGGAATTCAAAAATAATATTCTCTACTTTTCCTTTATCGAGGAGATCAATTTTCTCAAAATCACATTTAACGTGCTTGAACGCATCCGAATTGATGTCCGGATGATGAACATCAATCCCTTTGATAAAGGCACGGATTTCATTTTCTTCAAGATATTCCATAAAGTATCGGCTGACAAATCCGGAAAAACCGGTTATTAAAAATTTTTTCATAACATTTTTTTCTCCAGTTCCGTCCCTGATTTACTCATTTCGATTATAAATCGTATAGCCATGTTTTTTTATCAGCTCATCACGTTCTGCAAAGAGAAGGTCCGCCCGGACCATTTCCGAAACAAGTTCTTTAAAGCCAATTTTGGGCGTCCAACCCAGCTTTTCCTTCGCTTTCGTCGGGTCACCCAAAAGGGTTTCGACTTCCGTCGGCCGGAAATAACGGGGATCAACCTGGACCATCAGCTTTTTCACGTTGTCCTGATGTGATGAAGGCTTAAGCCAGTATCCCTTTTCTTCCACCCCTTGACCTTCCCAGACAATCTTCATTCCCAATTCTTCAGCTGCGGCATTAATGAAATCGCGGACACTGTACTGAACCCCTGTTGCAATAACAAAGTCATCGGGCGCATCCTGTTGCAACATCAGCCACTGCATCTCCACATAATCCCGGGCGTGGCCCCAGTCCCGCTTGGCGTCGAGATTGCCCAGATAAAGCGTATCTTGAAGCCCCAGTTTGATATGGGCCAGAGCACGCGTAATCTTGCGGGTAACAAATGTTTCACCACGAACCGGGGATTCATGATTAAAGAGAATGCCGTTGCAGGCGTAAAGACCGTAAGCTTCACGATAGTTCACCGTAATCCAGTAGGCATAAAGCTTGGCCACGGCATAGGGGCTTCTGGGATAAAACGGCGTTGTTTCCTTTTGGGGAATTTCCTGTACCTTGCCAAAAAGCTCAGATGTGGAGGCCTGATAAAACCGGGCGGTCTTCTCCATCCCCAGCATACGGATGGCTTCCAGAATGCGCAAAGTACCTATCGCATCGGAATTGGCCGTGTACTCCGGAACTTCAAAAGACACGGCTACGTGGGACTGGGCAGCCAGATTATATATTTCTGTAGGTTTGATCTGCTGAATAATCCGGATCAGGCTCGACGAATCGGTAAGATCTCCGTGATGAAGGATGAACCGGTGATCCCCGGTATGCGGATCCTGATAAAGATGGTCGATGCGGTCCGTATTAAACAGAGAAGTGCGGCGTTTAATGCCATGGACCTCATAACCTTTTTCGAGCAGAAATTCTGCCAGGTAAGATCCATCCTGTCCTGTGATGCCGGTGATAAGAGCGACTTTGTTCATTTGATACTCCTTTTAGAATAGTTCTATGTTCTATGCTGAGGCGTAAGCCTTAATCGAATTTTGTTATCTTCAGGAAGCGACGTCTCTCTCTTCAATAGTTGCTCTTTCTTGAGCAACCCACTTCAATATTACCAGTAGACGATCCCGAATCATCGTAAAATGCTTGTCCTGTCCGTTGATGTATTGGCTAACCGTATGAAGGCGTGCCCTGCTGAAGAAGTCAATCCCTTGCAGTACATATAATTGATCACTCGGCGGAATTCCCTTAACCGTTTTAAAAAATTCATTTAATTCGCCATTCATTTCATATTGATTTTCAAGTCCCCAGCCAATCCCTGCCAATATGGACTTTTTCTTTTCCGGCATAACAGCATATTGATTTGCTATCGCAAAAGCTTTTTCAAGATTGTTTCTATATTTTATATGCAACAGCATACCCATGGTAACATAGCCTCTATTGTCTTGTGAAACGAATTGATTTTCATTTGGAGATCGAGTCGCCAGGACAACGGTTCCTGTCGCAGAAGCGGAGAGAAACAAGACTAACCCTACCCAGGCCACGCCTTTTAGCAGTTTATTGTTTTTTTTAAGAACGTAAATGAAAGACACGGCTAACGGCATAAACAGAATTACCGATAAGGGAATAAAAAGACGATAAGTGACCGGCTCAACAGCCTTGGACATAATAAAACTGGACAAACCATAAACCAATATGAAGATAATTGCATAAGCGACAAAAACCATTTCTCTTTGCCTGGTGAATATTTCAAACACATCAACTTTTTCCAAATGCTCAATTACTGATTTTCGAAGCAACCCTGCAACTCTCCATACAGACATGGTAAAAGATACACCAATAAGCAGATAGAATATAAGTACGAGCATTCGAATCATAATGCCCGGCATGAGAAATCCATAAGGCATCACAACGCCTATCGGGAAATCTCTTGTGAAAAAAGATATGATTTTATCGAAACGGCTCACAGGCAACCAGTTATCCGGCGGCCTGCCATAGCCGAATATCTCCATAATTCGTCCGATACCGGCAAAATCATATTGGATATTGTATATAAACCATGGAGAAACCCCCATCAGGAAACCTAACGTAAGCCATAGCAATTCATTCCTTTTAGGGAGTCCTTTTAGGACAAGGAAGCACAGAGCGCATGCTAAAAAGCTTAGCCCAGTTGTATAACAAAACCATATGCCCAACCCGGACACCAAACCAAAAAACCACAGCCCTGAAGACGATCGCCATTTTCCGGATAAAATACCCAGGTAGAGGAATATCTGCAGCAGACTCAAAAATAGAGATTCTCCATGGCTGCCGATAACCACTAATCCCCAAAAGGCTGCCAAAGGCGGACCTGTTAGATAACATAATGCCGCAATGACACCAACAAGACGTCCAAAAAACATGCTGCCTATCAGATAGAGCAAAACGATGATGCCAACAGAAAAGGTTAACGCGGCTAACTTTAAAGAAATAACCGACTCACCGAATAGTAAAAAATAAAAACAATCAAGAAGAATCATGACTAGCGAACCACCCTGATAATGATCAGCCTGATAATCCAGGAATGTCAACGCAGGCTTGCTCAAAAGCTCGTGAGCGGTTACCCATCTGTAAGATTCTTCAAAATAGGCGGCGGAAAACGGATTAAGCCACAACCAGATAAGCCGGGAAACAACAAAAAGGCTGACAAGTAAAAGCAGAATCCATGCATCAGATAAATCAAGACCTGAAATGCGATTTTCACAGATATTAGTCTGAGTAGTACGGGAATCCATTTTCAACTTATAAACCTTTTAAAAAGCATAAATTTGAAAGCAAAATAATCGGGTTAAAGGATAGCGCGAGACCTTTGAATACCGAAGCCATATTTCCAAAGGTTGACCAATTTTCCCGGCTGTTGATGAGTCGTCAAAACACGGCAATATTTTTGGGTGGATGAACACATATGTTTCTCAATTAACTGCGGTATGGATTTATTTATTAGACCATACGGAAACTAAAGATTTACCGAGTTTATAATTGAGCAGCCTATCGAGAATTATCGAAACAGGTACAAGACAGCGATCCCAGAAGAGCACCTGATTCAATGTAGGCATGGCACTCGAAAATACCAGTTTGTTGCTGAGCGACGCAAGAAGGCCGACGGAATCAAGATAGCGGCAAGCGTGCCGCGTAAAACCTTCAGGTTTCAGGTCGGATAAAGATGATCGATTATACCTTCGGAAATGTCCGATTGCCTTGTCAAATGGCGAGTATAATACGTTGTGCGCGGGCGCCAGGATGATCAGATTTCCCTCTTTTTGCACATGCAAGCCGGCTAATACCACTTCTGCCTTATCATTTGCAATATGTTCCAACACGTCAATATAAATAATAACATCAAAATATTTTTCTGCAGGGATATCGGATATTAGCCCGCAGAACGCATTGCACTTGGAGGGAAGAGCCCCGACTTCAATTTTATACTCGATCTCTTCACAAAGCTTCGGGTCAGGCTCCAGACAACACCATGATTTGACTTTGTTGTTTAATAAAAAGCTTGTGGTGCTTCCCTTGCCCGCCCCAACCTCCAGCACGTGACCATAAATATACGGCTTCAGAATATTGGACAGATATTGCTTCCATCTTCTTGCCTCTTCAAATAAGTCGAGCTCCGAACCGATGTATGTTTTCGTGGTTTGAATAATTCGCACCCCATCGCGTATTATGGGCTCTTCATACAAGGATATTCTTCAATCCCTGAAATAAAAAAAACATGGTCGCGTTCCGGAATAAATGTCGCTTGTTTTCTCATGCCAAGAATAAAAAAACAGCTAATGAAGCAAATGGTTATCATTTGCAGACAAACAATAGCCATGAAAGCAATGACATAGCTGGTCCAGCCCGGTGCCGTAAAAGTCGTCAAAAACGTCACAGACAATACGCCGAAGGTTGTCAACATGCACAAGACTATAAAACTAAAGCCAAATATCAGGATGCGTGTTACAACCTCATCACTGAAGACGGATAAGGCGCTCAGCCCGTGAATTAAAAGACTCACGAAGTTCATTTTCGATTTGCCCGCGATACGTTCTTTTCTTTGCGTCGGAACCAGAGCATAAGGGATACGGGTTTTAACAACAGCTGCGGCATAATGGTTCCAGAGTTCCGGGGTTGCTGCCAGTTGCCACACTCTGCGCGCAGGAATTATGCTGAAGTTACCAAACCGTATTCCCTTGTTTGTCAGCAACCAGTGTGCTGCCTTGTAAATCATGTAAAAAAATCGAAATATATAACTTTCCGAACGGCGGCTGCGTTCTGCAAAAATCACCTTCTCGCCATTTTCCATTTTCATGGCTTTACACAATCGAGGAATATCTTCAGGGGCATCTTCCCCATCACCATCCATAACAACAACTGATTGCCCGGGTAGATTCTTGCTGCAATAAGCAAGACCAACGGCGATCGCACGCTGGTGTCCAAGGTTTATTCGTAAGTGTAGTATATCAAGCTTTTCCACCGCATGAAAATCCGTCAATATCTTTTCCGCTCGTTTACTGGACCCATCGTCGATGGCTATAACATGCGCGTGAATTTCTTCTTGCGACAAAACATCGTCAATCCGTTTGACGAGCAAAGCAAATGACTCCCAATCATTCATAATCGGAACGAGAATTACCATAATGTTCCACCTGTTTAAAATTTTTTATTTTGAAATCCAAATCTTTTTTAAAGCAAATGACAACACCCTAGGATCTTTAGACATACCAACAGCAGCAGGCGACACTGCATCCGGGAACCGCATAGTAATTTTAATCTTGCCACGACTTTTAATATAAATATATTTGGGTATTAAGATAATATCCGTTTTTTCTGCTGAAGAATCCCTTATAATAGTACACATTTTTACATCATTTATAAAAACATCCATCCGTTGCAAAGGATGCTTTTCATTGATAAACGCCCCACCTGTAAGATGAAGCGCAATGTCTCCTATAGGTGCTTTTTTAAGTTTGAAGTAAACGACCGCCTCATGCCCGTCTGACCAGGTTCCCCAGGGCTCGGGCCCGGACCAACCATAAATCAGATGTTTCCTCGCAGTAGCGCCGCTATGGAAAGAAAGAATGCCGTCGGGCATATCAAAATATTCATCTTGCTGAATTTCCAACAACTTTAAAGAATCAATGCTACAATCCATGCAAGTATTCAGTCGAGGCGCCAGCACCTTGAAACCATCCAGTTCCCCCGCCAAATCACCATTCTTTAAATTTGTAATCGCAACAATCCACAGCTTTTTATCCTCAAACACATACAGAGCCGATGGATCAAAATTTCCGGACAACAATTCTTTAGTCAATTTAGACTGGGCAGCTTTTACTTTATTTTCGTCAACTCTGGCAAAGTAGCCCATGTTAATTGAAATTTTGTTGATTGCCGCATACTCGACTAATGGAATAAATCCAAAAAAATTATTGTAAGGCAAAACATATAAAATCTTATCGTAACGTCGGGCAATATCATTCCAAAGATTGGCTTTTAAGGGACTATTCCAGGCTGGGGGGTTTGAATAGAATGCTCTGTGAGATGTCAACATGCCTGATAAATCATAAAGATGAATGGCTAAAAACAATGTAATCATGACAAGGGAAACACGCCTTGAGATTTTTGAAATAACCGCTAAAGAAAATAATATAATCAGATAGTATACCGGCCAAAACATCCGGCCATAGCCCCTGAAAACAGTATCGAAATACTCAAACGGCCTGAATAGCGGATAACTGAATAATTCATATTCACCAATGTATATTGTATTGGAGAGGGCAATAATTGAAAGGGATACTATTAAAATACATAAAGTAATTTTAGTCGCATTACTACTAATCAGTTTCGGCGATCTAAACCATACAATAATGGCTGAAATCAGCAATAAAATATTACCGATACCAAGGAACATAAAGCCGTCGCCCTGAATCATTTTGATCCCCGGTATGATTTTTGACCAACTTTGTCCCGGCATAAATACCGGAATACCCGGATTAAAAAGAGCCAATAGATTCATTCCAGGAAACAATTTTTCAGCCTTCGGCGTTGAACCAAGCATAAAATAGCCTAACACCCACATTATAAACACAGCCAATATTATGCCTTCTCCCAGATTTGTCAGCGCATTTCGCAATTTGATTTCCTTTTTCAATAACCTCTGTGCGATATCACAACACCACACAAGCGCAACCATGAGGAACAAATATACGTTTATAGACACGCCTAAAAACAAAAGAAGCAGCCAACGCCCGGGAAAAAACCTTTGCGCAAAAAACAAACAAAAAGCAGCCAACACCAACCAGTGACCCGACAAGGCGAAGTGTATCGTTGTCCTCATTAAAAAAGCCGGTGCCAAAACGAAGAAGCATGCGCCGATTATTTGAATGAATGTATCCGCGGTAAAATAACTTATTAGTTTGTACGCAAAAAAGTACTGGAGCACAAAGCAGAGCATTAGCCATAAACCGAAATATTGGAATGTATCGCCAAGCAGTGGAGAAAAGGGTTTAAAAAGAATGGCTAAAAGAGGGATGGAGTCCGCAAATACGATTGAACTGGAAATATCCATGCCCAGCGCCGGATTGGCGCCGACAGGGAATTGCCAAAACGGTGTATGCCTAAAGAACTCCCAGCTTAAATAGTACTGTTGCGGATCTAAAAAACCCGCCATAATCCAATTTTTACTATCCGGGGGCAATATATACAATCCGCCCATGCATACAAATATACCAAAACCTAAAACAAGCGGGATTATGTATAATTTGAAAACTGGACCTGATTTTCTGAGCCGATCGCCAAACTGTTTTATCAAAATCTTCAGGTAAGTCATGGGAGTGTCTTATTTAACAGGTTTTATCGTTATAATATTCTATAAATATTTAATTTCTATTGCCGTTGGCATAGCGGGACAGGCATAAATTACGGCAAGAACCATCTTTCAATGGTCTCGCAAACAATTCAACGCCCGCGGGCAAGCATTTAACATCCGATTAAATATCTCGAGTATCGCCCGCTGAGTTTTTTAACCATGGACATCAAACAAATACTTCCGGCAACGCCGGCGCTCCAGGCAACAAATGCATAGACAAAAGAATAGGTGACAGACAATTCCGGATAAACCATTTGGCAGGCACGGACAATGGGAAAATGCAGCAGATAAATCCCATAAGAATAATTGCTGACAAACTGGAAAACTCCCTGAAACTTGCCGAGCGATATTCCCACGGTGATGAGGAGGGTAACGCACGTGTAAATATAGAACTGGGCTAATATTGGAAATGAAGAAAAATGATTGCCGCCCATCCTGGTGTAAACAAGGATTATCGCAACCAGAACAACACCGCCGCAAATAACGCCAACGCGATATTGCTTTAACAATGATCCGACGGTTTCATAATACAGTGAAAAAACCCAGCCCGACATGTACGCAAACAAGTGAAAAAACGGATGGCGAAATATCTGAAACATTGACGACATGCCGAAACCAATGAATCCTTTCACAAACGCAAGAAGCAATAAAGCGGAAAGCCCCCAAAGCACTAAAACCCATTTTCCGGGCACATGCCTTAAGACAAGAGAACCGGCAAACAGATAGAACAAAACAAACACATAATAATAAATACCCAAAGTATTGCCGAAAACCAGATTGTAGATCAGCACCCCGGCGTCAAGGTTCTTCAATTCAACGCTCAACCCCGGCACATTCAGAAATTGAATGCAGAGAGAACAGAACAAGTAAGGCGGCAATAATCTGACCAGCTTTTTTTTTATGATCCGGCCCGTTGAATTTATCTTCTTATCAAAAAGAAACCCGGCAACAAAAAAGAGACCGGGTACAGCAAACCGGCACAAATCGCTCGCCAGGTAACCCAGAAAATTAGAAGGCTCAAACGATGTGGATATTGCATGGATGTACACAACTGTTAAAATGCAGACACATTTCAACATATCTATTTCATGAAATCGTTGTCTCTCCAAAAGTACCCCTTATCATCATTCCGATTGAGAGCGGATATTTTCCCCGATATGATGAGAATTTACATGAAATAAGATCCTTGTTAAAAACTGTCTAGTGGAATCTTCCCAGGTCAACCAAGACCACTCCTTCAATTTTTTCATTGATGGAAACTCTCCGTCTTTCTCATATTGCCGGACAAGTTCCGACAGGGTTTCGGGCGTATCCAGGTCGAAATAAGCAACAAAATCGCCTCCAACTTCACGAAAAACAGGAATGTCACTGGCCATGACCGGTAAACCGCGCCGCATCGCCTCGACCATGGGTAAACCGAAACCCTCGGCAAAGGCTGGAAATACAAGGCTGCGTGATTTTCGATAGCAATAATCAAGCTCCGTATCACTCAGATCATTAAACATGAATAAGCAACGATTATACTCGCTGTGGTTTCTGATGCGCTTCATGATCGTCTCACACTTCCATCCCGCCTTTCCCACAAAACACAGGTTTATCTTCAAACCGCTGTGCCAGAGCAAATCGAACGCATCGAGCAGATACCCGTGGTTTTTTCTGGGTTCGATCGTGCCAACCATCAGGTAAACCGGATCACCCTTTTGAAAGAACTTTTGGACATGATCGCGAACCACGTCATTTTGCTTTGACAAATCAAGCTCGGAACCCAAATGAAAATAATCAAACCATTGGTCCTGGGGTTTATTTTCAACATAGCCCCGGAGCACATAAGATTGCACGTGATTTCGTGTGGTCTCCGATATGGCCATAAAACCATCGGAGATTTGACTTGCCCATTGAAACCAATGTTGAAAAACAGCAACTAATCGATCTGTGCAAAATTGCGGATGACTCAGGGGAATCACATCGTAGACAACAGAAACAATGGCGATCCCTTTTGTTTTTTTTTGCGCTTCGACCTGATCAAGAAAGTCCTGATGCCAGGATGCATCGAGCAAAATCAATACATCATCTGATTTCACATCCAATTGAACAATGCGGCTACCGACCTCTCCCATGTGGCATAAACAGGAAAAGACCAAGATAAAAAATCGAAAAGGCAAATCTCCGATCTTAAATAAAAAAAGCAGGCCTCTGCGCAGGAAAGAGGATGTGCAAAACAACCAAGTCCGCTCACTCCGCTTGCAATATGACAGGTAAAGTTCTCTAGCGCGTATCAACAGATAAAGAAGATGATTACCAAGATACATCACGTAATTATCCGGAATCATCTGTTTGACTTCGTAGACCTTATTGTACTTCAGGATAACGGGAATGGTATCGGCGTTCTCTTTGATCCGGCTCAACCCAGACAGGATATTGCGCACGACACGCTGAATCCCGGAATTTTGGCTGGGATGTTCATAAATGTGGTTACATTCGACCAGTAATCTCATTAGTTAAAACCCGGCATGACAGCCATATCATACTTCTTCCCACTTCAAGCCTTCATAAAGAGGTTTGGCACGATCATAAATCCAATTAGACACAGTATTGCAAAAAACGTTTTCCGGGTCGATCTCCGGAAAAATATCAGCACCCACATCATTGCGCATAAAGACAACGTTGAATCCGTGCCGGTTTGCGCCAATCAGACGATAGCCTTTTTCTCGGGCAAGTTTTACGAAAGCCGGCAGAGAGGCTCCTCCATATGCCGCCAAACCATACTTTGGATCATTTATATATTTACATATAAAATCAGGAGAATAAGGCACGGTCACAGATGCCGTGCAACGCCAGACACATTGTATTTCTACCATCACGACCCTCGGCATCGCCGCATCTATGGCTTTCCATAACCAGTAATCAATACCGTCTACGTCAATCGAAAGAAAATCGATCTCGCCCGCGAAACCATTCAGCCGAATAACGTCGTTTGCATTTTCGGCCGTAATCCAATCGTTTACGACAACAGGGGGTATGAGATACGTGTCTGGATGCGAACCATAATAGGCCTTGGCAAAATCAGCTTTGGTTTTATCGCCCTCCACCATTAAAACATGCCAGCCGTGATTGATAACCAGGTTAGCCGTGTTGCACTCCTTGCCGTTTCCCGCGCAGATTTCCACAGCCTTCTTATTGGTTATCCCCACCAGAGAAAAGATGTTCCACAAAATCCCATCTTCACCGTTTTGGGAATGATTCCTGAACTGCACTTCTTCAAACGGAAGCAGAACACCTTGCTTATAGAGATCACGATACTTCAAGGCCAGAAGAATTTGAGTCCCCTTATCGACATAACCCGATACATGCTCCAGGTTATTGCCTGCTGGATCCATGTGGGATTTTTTTTCCAGCAGAGCATCCAGTTTTCGATTGAGATTCGAGTTGTCTAATAATTTATTAATGAAAAGTTGGAACCGTATCTTAAAACTCATAACCTTTTCTCGCTTTCCTGCCAGGTTGTGTTTTTTTCAGCGATTTGATTTTCGTTTAAACCATTGCCTTTTTAAAGCCGCGTTATCCTATGGATTAATTTGATTTTCCGATATGCGCTGAACCTCGAGTGCGGCATCCAGCGAAACGGTGCCAACAAAATCGGGTTTTTTTGTATTCAGGACAGAAAAAATAAAACCACCGTCTCGCCATTCGTAGTTATCCGTCACATGTGAATCTCGCCTGGATAACGCTGTCGCCACGGAATAATTGCCTTTACCCAGATTCATGGCAAATTGAAAACGGCAGACCAATTCATCCCCGGCTGCCAGATGCTCAATCGGCTGCCTCAAACGATCGCTGTTAATGCCATACATGATTTGCCCCAAGCGGTCTTTGATCATGAAGCCCGCCACCACCTCTGGCACCGGCCGGTTGACTCTGGATCGAATCTCCAGCGTGACCCGGGTCCCGGCTTCCACCGCTTCGATCGGTAATCCATTACTATCGAGCAGGCGGATGTCTGAAACGATCATTTCACCGCGACCGGAAATGGTCTGAACTTTTCCATGAGCCTGACGCTCCTGACGAATCAATCCAATATCCTGCTCAGCCAGCAGGGCACGGTAAAAATCAATGGCTTCTTCCGGATCTCCCTCTTTCACCATCGTTCCTGCGTGCAGGAGCGCCACCCGGTCGCATATCGATAAGATGGCGCCGACATCGTGCGAAACCAGAAGCAACGTCGTACCCTCTTCCCGGAATTTCCGGATTCTGCTGAAGCTCTTTTGCTGAAAATAGGAATCGCCAACGGCCAAGGCTTCATCAACAATCAGCAGGTCTGGTCGCTTGGCCGTGGCAACAGAAAACGCCAGGCGCATTTGCATTCCGCTGGAATAGGTCCGGACCGGTTGATCAATATAGTCTCCGATTTCCGCAAATGCTTCAATTTCCGGCAAAAGATCCTGAATTTCATGAACCGAAAAGCCAAACAACTGCGCGGCCATCGTGACGTTTTGGCGACCGGTAAAATCAGGATGAAAACCCATGCCCAACTCCAAGAGCGCCGCCACACGGCCTTTCATTTCGATGCTTCCGGTTGTAGGCTGCGTGGTACCGGCGATAATCTTCAGCAGCGTTGATTTTCCCGCGCCGTTCATACCGACAATCCCCATCGCCTGTCCAGGATCAATCTCAAAATTGACATTCTGTAGGGCCCAGTGAATATGGTAGCGGGGGCGGGAAGACGGCAGGCACCACTCCGCCAGCCGGGCCCAGTGGCTGAAATATTGTTTATACGCTTTCCCCAGGTTATGAACACGCAGAATTGTCATCAGATTTCATCCACCATTTCACCGGCACGCCTCCTGTATAAACCGACGGCTAACAGGCAGACGACGATCGCCGTAATTAAAACTGGAATAAGGGTTGACCATTGCGGCCATTGTCCATATAAGAGAATCGACTGATATGCAGCTACAACAGATACCATGGGATTGAGGCGAAACCATGGCTGTACGTATTCAGGCAATACAGACGCCGGATAGACAATAGGCGTAAACCAGAACCAGAACTGCAAGACAATTCCAACAAACTGCCCTACATCACGAAAAAAAACATTCATAATTCCCAGGACTATCCCCAGTCCAATCGCGAGGGCAATCTGAACGATCAGTATCGGCGGCAGCGCTAAAATGACCCAACCGGGGAATCTACCCACCAGGACAAGAAAACATAAGAACAGTCCGAAAATAATAAGAAAGTTCACACCCGCATTCAAAACGACAATCACCGGCAGGCAGATGCGCGGGAACGTTAGTTTCTTAATCATGTTCGCGTTTTCAAGAAAAACCGTCTGACAACGCCCGATGATTTCCGCAAACAGTCCCCAGGTCAGGATTCCTGCGCACAGATAAATGCTGTATGCCAGTGTATCATTCATTCCAGGCAGACGGACTTGCATAAGCCGGGAAAAAATGAGGGTATAGATGAGAATGGTCGCCAGCGGCGTCAGAACAGCCCACACACTCCCCAGAAGAGAATTGCGATATCTGGACTGGAATTCCCGCTGGACACTGCCCCAGATGAATCCGCGATACGACCAGATGGCCTTCATTTGTGCATTAACCATCAGAGGATCCTTTCAGCTTACCATGAATCGGTTTATAGGGTTTTCTCGCAATAATGGCCTGGCTTTTAGGCATAAAATCATCCAGAACTTTTTTTACCTTCTGCCCTTCTTGTGTTTCCAGTAACCGTTGCCAGGTCTGCGTCCAGCTATCCAGTAACGGATGCCAGGGCGGACGGAGATCCTGCTTACATGACCAGAAGAATATCCACCAGATGGCCCAGTAAAAACCGTAATACTTGCGCTGCTCCACAATCAGTCCCGCGTCAACTATCAACCGTTCAAATTCTTCCCGTCCAATAACACGAATATGGTTGGGCTTTTCAAAATAGGACGGGGCGGCAAGATGCTTTTGTAAATTTTCTGCAACGGGATCAGGCATCGTGATCAAATATTGCGCGCCCGGTTTTCCTACACGAACCAGCTCTTTCATAAACAAGCTCGCATCGTCCACATGTTCCATAACCTCCATCGCGATGATTTTCGACATGGAGGCGTCCTTTAAAGGCAATGCGCAGGCGTCACAAACCAGCGGTGTTACGGCTCTCGCTGGAGTGTTTTCAAGGATTTTGGTCATTGCAGCTATCTTTTGAGCGTCTATATCGGCAAAAATAACTTCCGCCCCCCGCATGGCACAAAAAAGCAGGAAGGGACTATCACCGCAGCCAACATCCAACACTATATCTTCCGATAAAATCTTAAACCCTTCAATTAACTCATCCGTCTCCTGTTTCAGCCAACCGCTCATCGATGCATCAATCAATCCTGTATCAAACACTTCCGGGCTCGTTGAGACAGGTGTAGTATCCTCCGGATGATGTTCAGCGCTGACTTTTCTCAATGGAACATTCCATTTGCGAAATATTTTTTTTAAGCCGAACATATCTAGTCTTCTTTCTTCCAGCCGGATCCGGTAAAATGCAAAAATCCTATGCCAAAACGGCCTTCAGCAATTGTCCGGCACTCTGCTCCCAGGTCAATCGAGGCATGCCCTCGGACTTCGGCGCCTCGCCCTGCCGATAAAGCTCGATCCAACGCCAGAGTGCGTTTGCCAGAAATTGCGGCTCACTGCCGCTGTAATAAAACGCATGATTTCCGGCAACCTCGCGGAATACGGGAAGGTCACGAGCAATGATGGGAAGGCCGTGCCGGGCGGCTTCGATCAGGAACAAACCGAAACCCTCGCCTTCCGAGGCTGCGATCAGACAGGTGGCGGCGGCATAAACCTTTTCCAGATATTCATCGCTGATACCATCCAGCCAGAACAGGCGCCTGTCAAGCTCGGGGTGCAGACGTATTTTTTTGACCAGCCGCTCAACCAGCCAGCCCTGTTTACCGACAATCACCAGATTGACGTCCATGCCACTTTGCCAGAGTTGTTCAAAGGCTTCCAGGACCTGATGATGACCTTTTCTGGGCTCCAGCGTGCTGATGATCAAGAAGCTTAACCGGTCATTCAGCTGATCGATGACCTGTTTTGCGTCATCCGGCAATCCGGTTGTCGGGACCGAGTGATCGACATCGGCGCCGAGATGGAACCATTCTATTTTAAGGGAGGCATGACGCGTTGACTCGTTTTCTTTTAACCAGCAGGCCAGTTCATTCGCCACGGTTCTGGAAATACACACGGCGCCGTCGCTTTCAGCGACCACCTCAAGCCAGCGCGCAAACTCATCCGTGGCCCAGGGGGGAAAGTGTTGGGGCAGCATCACCGATAACAGGTCATAAACCGCAAATTGCACACGAACACCCTGCCTGCGCAACGCCTGATAAAAAGTCCGTTGCGCGAAAACAACGTGGGGTTGAAAATCGAGGCCGAAAAAGATATCGCCTTGTGCACAGGCGACAGGTTCATCCGGCAGCGTCTCATCCGGACTGTTCAGAAAACGATGGGTAAAGCGGCGCGCATATCGATACCCCTGATCTTCCGTGGCATATACAGGCTCCACCCTGTATCCCGCCGGAGGATGGTTCAGCCATTCACTGAGGATACTGCGCACGACACGCTGGATGCCGCTTTTAGCATCTTTTTGCACCAGTTCGGAGACATCCACCAACAGCTGCCGGCAAAGAACGTTTTCGTGAAAAAGAAATTTCTTAATCTGCTCGGCGCTCTCCTGCCAGGTTAACCAGTGTAACTGGTCGGTCCCGGGGTGGCGCCTCTCCTGATATAAGCCGAGCCAGGTCTTGATTGAGGAAGCCAGATCGTTTGGCGCTTCGCCCGAGAAATAAAAAGCGCTGCCCCCGGCTACTTCACGGAACACGGGAATGTCCCGCGCAATGATGGGAAGGTTGTGGCGGGCCGCTTCGATCAGCGGCAGACCAAAGCCTTCGTTGACACTTGCGGCAATCAGACAAGTACCGGCAGCATAAACATGATCCAGATATTCATCGCTGATGCCATTCAGCCAGAAGAGGCGTTTGTTCAATTCGGGGTGGCGCTGCAGGCATTCGACGGTTTCGGGAATGTCGCGTCTCATATCATCTGCCAGACCGATCCAGCCTTCTTTGCCAACGATCACAAGGTTGACGTCAATACCTTCATTCCAGAGTTCGCTGAACGCTTCGACGGTTTGCAGATAACCCTTGCGCGGCTCGATGGTACCAACCATCAGGAAACTGGGGCGGGCCTGAAGCTGCCGCAGTGTCGATGCGGCATTGACGGGCAAACCCGGGCTGGGTGAAGAATTAGTAACATCGGCGCCGAGGTGAAACCAGCTAATGCGGAAAGGCCGCCGGTCTTTCCAGTCGATGCCGGCTTCCATCTGCCAGATGGCCAGATCATCCGCAACCGCTTTCGAGATGCAGATGGCACCGTCGAACGTTGAAACCGTCCGCAGCCACTGCTCATGCGTGCGTTGCGCCCCCTGTGGGAATGCTTCCGGCATACGCACGGGCAGCAAATCGAAAATGACGGCATAAACAGAAACACCACAGTTACGATAGGCTTTATGGATTCCCGCACGCTGGGCTTGAACCAGCGTGTCGCCGGACAGATCCAGTCCGAGCAATACGTCACCGCATCCGGGTTCGACACATTCGTCATCGAGGGCCTTTTGAGGGCAACCCAATAACCCGAGCGTGTAGTGACGCGCGTGGCGATAATGCCATTCACCGCCATCGTCGCTAAGATAAACCGGTTCGATGCGGTAACCGGAAGGCGGCGAGTTCAGCAGCGCCAAAAGCAGCGCGCGCGCGACGCGTTCAATACCGGTTTTCAGGTCGTTGCGGCACGTAGCGGTCACATCCAGAAATAAACGTCTGGCCGGCTGCCGTAACGGCAGGGTAGCGGCAAGATCTTTGGAGAGGTCCAGAAGATCCGCGTCATGAGGGGTAAACTGTTTCTGTGCCGTGATGGCACGTATCAAGGCCGGTGTGGCCGTTTCGGCACGATGATGAAAACGCTCGATTGCCTCCGCAAAACGTATGGCACATTGGGCCGGTGTGTGGCGGTTCAGGATAATGTTACGCGCCCGCTCACCCAGGGCATGGCGGCGCTCAGGTTCCCGCCATAATGTCTCCAGAGCTTCCACAAGTGCGGCATCGTCGAATTCATCGGGCAGCATCCAAACAGCTTCGGGATCAAATTCCTGCATCGAACCATGGGCATTAATGATGGTCGGCAGAGCATGATTCATACAATCCAGAACCGCAGCGGATGTTTCACCTCTGGAATTGGTGCGGATCTGTACGGCTACATCGGCGGCTTTTAAATATTGCCGGAAGGTGTCCAATGATACGAAACCCGTGATGCTGATGCGGTCGCCGCAGGCGCAATCACGCATGGTTTGCAACAAGCCGGCGCCATACTCACCGCCGGTATTCTCACCAACAAAAATCAGCCGGCAGCGGGTATCCCGGACCAGGACACTGTTTCGCCAACTATTCAGCAGACGATGGTTCAATTTCGTTAAATTCAGAAAGCCAAAGCTGCAAACAACGAAATCGTCAGCATCGATCCCGAGTTGTTTCCGGGCGTCAGCCTTGTCAAAGGTTCCACTGGGCAATCGAAGAAGGGGAATCACGTCACAGGGAACAGCGAAATCCTTTCCATACCATTGCTGCACAAGTTTTTGTGAATATTCGGAATGAACGATAATGCCCTGGGCATGCTGCAGAACGTGTAAATTGACCGGGTACTTGCGTGTTGCCGCATCGGTGTCATGATAGCGCTCACGCACGGCACTATAACCGTGGCTCAAATAGAGCGCTTCCGTCCACGCATAATCCACACCGACATGAAGCTCCAACCAGTGCATCAGCTCACTCGTATAGAAATCATGAAGCATCACCGTGCCGGGAACCTTCTGCACCAGGGACAACATATGGCGGTGAAAGGGAGAATTACCGAAATGATAAAGCACTCTATCCATTTCATCGGCATGAGCAAGCAGCCATGGTACGTCATGCACTTTGGCATGACCATTCACCGAGGCATCATCGACCTGATCCTGCGCCACAATGATGTCGATGTCGTAATGTTCAGCCAGCGCAGGCAGGAGCTCAGCGCTGTAATCGGCAATGCCGGTTTGTTCAGGCGGCATCGGTGACACAAAGGCCAGTCTCAACTTACGACCGGTTGGCGGGACGGCGGGCATCTGCCGCTGTTGTGATTTTTGACGCGACTCCCATGCGGCAATTGCCCTTTTGGCCGATTCATCCCACGAAAACTGTTTTGCCTGCTCTAAACCATGCGCCCGCAATTTCATGCGGAATTCATCGTTTTCCAGCGCCGGAATCATTTTGGCCGTGATAGCGGCAACATCCAGCGGGTCGAACCGGGCGTCTTCCCATCTGATTACTTCCGGCAGGCTGGACGTATTGGCGCCGATGACCGGGGCGCCACAGGCCATGGCTTCCAGCGCGGGCAGGCCGAAGCCTTCATGCCAGGAGGGAAAGACGAAGAGCTTGCAGAGATTGTAAAGCGAGACGAGTTCTTCATCGGTGACGTACCCTGTGAAACACAGCTCGTCCGGTTTGACGCCGGCGGTTTTTGCGACCTGGTTGAATGATTCAAGATTATCCTCCAGCATCCCCCCGGCCAAAAGCATCTGGTGGCCGGCGCGTAACGAGACGGGCAAAGCGGCAAAAGCCTGGATCAGGCGTGGCAGGTTCTTGCGCTGGTCGTCGCCGCCGGTGTAAAGGATAAACGGACGAGTCAGATTGAATTTTTCGCGGAGACGGAGCAGGGTTTCGTCATCAATGCTGAGGGGCTGGAAATGGGACTCCATGGCCGTCGAAACGTTGACGATCCGATCCTCAGGCACATCCAGATGCGCCAATCCTTCCTGCCGGGTAAATTCTGAAATGGACAGATAAATCGCCGCCTGCTTAAGATACGCAATTTTACGTTCATAGTACCGGGCATATGGCGGGTTGGGCTTGAGATAGTGATCCGGATTGAGCAGAGGAATCAGGTCATAAAGGGAGACGCTGACCGGTGTCGTGCGGTCAAACCGACCGATACTGGTCACCGAGTCATCGACATAGCCTTCAAACAAACTGCTGATGTGAATCACATCCGGCCCAAGACTGGCCAGGAAAGCCTCCCTGATAAGCTCCGCCGTTTCCCGCCGCTGATCGTTTCCGGTGAATTTTTCCAAAACGGGCCCCGGAGCCTGCCAGACACGGATGTTGTCCTGCGGCAGCAGGCCGTCAAACGCAGCACGGAGAGGTTCGATAGCATCGGGCAACAAACCGCTCAGGGCGAGGATAATGTCATGTTCACCACGGTTGCGGACAACCGCCTTCGCAAAGGACAGGCTGTAACGGCCAATACCGCGGAAGCGGCTCAGGGATTGCGCGCCCTGCATGTCGATAACAATACGCATCAACACGACTCCCTGTTTTTTTCAACTGCCGCTTTCAGATCCGTATAGATCATCCTGGCTCTGGGTGACACATGAATCAACGGCCCGCTTAGTAAAGCGGCTTTGCGCGTTGCTTGGATATTTGAGGACTGCCAGGCGATGTATTTTTGATACAGGGATTGCACGGCCTCATAGAGGCCGATTTTTTTTAACACATTCTTGCAGGCGCGACGAAAACCTGTCCGGCTGTTGATATAAGAAAGCCCTCGTTTAGCCAGCGGCAAGCCCATCCCTTTGATAAAAGCTTTCGCATGTGCGAACCCGCCGTGACGGACCGATCTCAATTTTGAAACAAACGATCTCATGGGTTCGGTCATGCGCCAGGAACGGCTGGAATAAACAAAATTCAGAAAATGTCTAGCCTCCTCCGCCCGCGTCTCGGCCTCGCGGGTTCTGACATCGGCTTCCTGGGCGCTGGCAACGGCGTTCTTTTCTCTGATCCAAGTTTGATAAGCCCGGGTCTCGGCTTCCTCGGCACGGGTTTCGAGCTGCCGGACTTTTACTTCCAGCTGATCGATATAGCGTTCCGTCCGGTTTTCCAGGTTTAATGCGTCTCCGGCCGCGAAAGCGGCAGCTGACGACTTTAAAATCGCTTCATCCGCCGTTTTTTGAGCGATGACGGCATAGGCGGAATTAACGACATTCATAACGTCAGCCAATGAACCGCAGGGACTCTCCAGAAGATCCCGGGTTGCCTCGAACCGTAATGTTTTGACCCGCTCAAAACCGCAATGCTCCGCAAGAGACGAAAGCAGCAGCGGTGAGACGGAACGCAAGACGGAAGGTGACTTTTGCGAGGCAGGAATCATGTTGTTCGCCTTCATCGTCTCGATGATGAGTAACCCGCCCGGTTTCAGAACCCTTAGCGCATCAGAAAAAAAGGCGAACAGCCGTTCCAGGCTGATCGACTCGATCATATGAAATGCGGAAACAACAACCTGGCTGTCAGCGGGGAGAGCGGCAAGATCAGCGCCGGAAGGCTGGAAACCAATTCCCGTCAACAGATCCTGCCACGCTTCGTATCTGCGACCTATCTCCAATACGGGCGCTCCGGGATAAACGGTACTCATCGGTTTAAGAAAGGGTAAATACTGCTTGAGGCGCAACCTGAACAGTTCTGGCACTTCACAAACATGCTTTTTGAATATCCGATCATCATCAGTTATCATGGCAAACTCTTTTCTTGTACAAAAAACAACGAGACCTTGACATAATTCATCTACTTGTCATACCGGCGAATAACCTGAAGGTCACAAGCGCCGGTATCCAGAAAAACATTAATAAAACTGGATTCCCGCCTGCGCGGGAATGACAATATTGTAGTGTTAGTTTTGTGTAGTTATGCAAAGCTCTCACAAGGCTTGATCAACCACCGGCATGGATTAAGCTTCCAGGAATCTTTTCAAAAAAGAACGGGTTTGGACAAACAGATGAGCGGATATTGCCTGTAATAAGCGCCTGAGTCCGGATGCTTTGCGCCACGTTTTCCTGCACGTTGCAATCAACCAGCCTTCATCGAACATGCCGCATGCCTGGAAGACCATTTTCAATCGCTCCTCCGCAACGGCTTTTGAACAATACATTTTCAGACTTTCAACGGCGCAGCGCGACATGCGCAAATAGCGGCCGGGATCATTTTTTGCCACGGCATAACTTTCCTGATAGGCGTTATACAAGGACTCCCAGTTGATCCTGTATCGGAAGGTACGCATTGCCGATCTCGAATCATGCGGCCAGTGAGTCCATTCCACACTTGAATTGACCACAAAAGCATTGTCATGGTTGATATAATCTTCCATGGCCGTGTGCGATGGGGCGACGGCCGGCTTACCCGCGGACATATATTCCATGAGCGGCAGACACTGCCCCTCTCCATACGCTGTATTGACCACGTAGGTTGATTCTTGAATTAGTTTTTCATAATCATGATTATTCAGAAAACCATGCAGGGCAACGACACGGCATTTGAATGGCGCCAGCTTTTTTATTTCGCTTATGATAAGCTCTCTCACGGCATCAAAGTCATAATAAGCCAGTTTCATGACCAGTGTCACATCTTCCACATCGCGAAACGCCCAGCAAAATCCCCATAGCAGGTCCAACCAATTCTTGCGACCGTCATTGGGATTAAAAACGGATGTATAAATAATGCCTTCCAAGTGAGTGTTAACTTTTGTTCCTGCGCTGGAAGATCGCAGTTCGAGATAGCCCATTCCATCCACTTTGGATGTCACAACAGAATTGCACCCCTGAAAATCAATGAGGACGCCTTCAAACGTTAGATCGAATCCTTTTGACCGGATAGAGGTATATTTTTTCCTGTAAAGCTTTGTGTAATCATCCCAAACGGGTGCAGGAATAGACCAGACCGGAAAATTTTCTCCCATAGCTTTTTGAACAGCCTGCACGGCAAAACTGGAATGGGTAATGGTATACCCATGTTTGCGAAACGCCGTCCTCCAGTCATGGCGCGGATTTCCGCCCCACGCATCAGTCGGCAGTGTCAGATACTCCCAGGCAAATACAGATATCGTAGGACACTGAAGATTGATCGCGGTTTTGAAAGGCGGCGTGAAGGATAAAAAAAGGCAGGGCTCGCCCCGAGCCTGACAATTCCGATAGATGGCATCCACTTCCGACGCGGGATCCCTGATTTCAATGACGAAAGCGAATTTCTCCAGCACCGGACGGTATTTTTTCAAAACGAAATAATAGCTATAGTCCATCCCGCCGATTTTGTCGGCGATGCTTCCTTTTGATTCCGCTGAATGAATAATAATGACCATATAATTTACTTCACATCCAAAAATCGCTGCAATTTCTTTTTCACTTCACGGTTAGAGGAATAGTCTTTCATTTTTAACATGGCTGCTTTGGCCATTCCACGATAGGCATCCGGTTTATTTTTAACAATCTCGTAGCTTTGACGATAGGCGTTCATCAGGGATTCGCAATCGATGCGATATTGTAAAGTCCGAAAAAGTTGCCTTGGATCGTGCGGCCAGATGGCGGGTACTACACCTGATTGCACAATCAGGGTTGACGATTTTTCCACATAGTCAGCCAGTGATGTATGGCAGGGTGCAATGGCCGGCTTGCCGCAGGACATGAATTCCATCAGCGGTAGACACAAACCCTCACATCGGGATGTATTCACATAGAAAGATGTGGCCGCAATCAATTTTTCGTATTCAACATCATCCAGATATCCATGCAACGCAACGATTCGACACTTAAAGGGCCACATTTGCTGAAGCAATAAATGCAGTTTCCCCAGAAAGGATTCGACGGAATGATGCGTCATTTTAAGAACCAGCGTCGCGTCTTCCACATCCTGAAAAGCCGCGCAAAAAGATTTGACCATATCCGCCCAGTTTTTCCGCGCATCGTCCGGATTAAATACAGATGTATAAACAACACCATCAAGCGATACGCGGCGCAGCGAGTCCCTGCTGTCCGCTTCCTGCATTTTGTCTGATTGGCCGGCAGCAGCGGATAATTCTATTGAATGCAAACCAATCCCCATTGTCCGAGTATCTATAGCATCCGGAACCGGCGTCAAATCTAGACCGGAAAATTTCAGAACGTTTTCAGGTTTGCTCAGATGGAAGCTGAGATCTGCGTCAGCAAAACCACCCGCAATCTTGATCTTTTTCTCTTCTGAGCCCAGTGAAACCGATATTTCCCTGTCGGTATTGCCTGCATATCCATCAAACCTGATTTTTACCTGAATATCTCCGCCAAATTTATAGGGAAGCAAAACCCAGGGCTTCTCAATACGTGACCATGTTCCCCATGATTCGGGCTCGTAAAATCCTCCCATATAAGCTTGAAATTCATCGGTTAGACTAAAGCCCATGCGGACCTTTCCGCCGGGGAAGTCTTTAAAATTGAAGCCGTCAAACGAATTCTTTATCTCGAAAGACTCGGGCGTAATGACGTAGTTCCGGCTGTCAATAATGTTGCCTCTGATCGCCATCTCCGTTTTAGCAGCCGGGAATTGGTTATGGCGGCTGCCATACGTTGCGAAAGCGTCCCAAACCGGCACCGGGATCGAGGTAACGGGAAAATTCTGCCCCATTGCCTTTTTCACCGCGTTTGCCGAATATTGTGAAAGTGTTATTGCCCGCCCATGGTCGGCAAACACATATCGCCAGTCATTTTTCGGATCGCCATCCCACACTTCGTCCGGAATACGATCAAACTCCCAGGCAAACACGCAGATCGTCGGGCAACCCAGGCCAGTGACTGATTTGTTGGGCGGAGAAAAAGAGATAAAGACGCATTCTTCACCCCGCTTGAGGCAATCGTTATAAATCGCATCGACTTCCTGTTCAGGGTTACTGACCAGAATTACCTGCCCCAGTTCCCGCAGCACGGGAAGAAACCCGCGCAGAACAAAGTAATAGCTGTATTCCGGCATGCCGAGGCTATGGTTTAATTGTTCTTCGCTGACCTGGGAATAGGCAATGAATATCATTTTAAATTATTTACGTCCTTAACCGGCGGCCGAGAGGTGCCTGCCATTCCAGTTTTGCAGAACCTCTTCATATACTGCCACCGTCTGCGCCGCTGTCTGTTGCCAGGAAAAACGGTCTACATTTTTGCGCCCCTTGAGGCGGAGCTCCTGCCTCAACACCGGATTCCCGGCCACCTGCGCAATGCACGCGGCCATATCCTCGATTGAAAAAGGATCAAAATAAATGCCGGCGTCACCGACAATTTCAGGTATTGACGCGGCGTTAGAACAAACGACGGGTACTCCTTCCACCATCGCCTCAAGAACGGGCAATCCAAAGCCTTCATAAAACGAAGGATAGATCATAAAGTCCGCCCGTCTCAGAATCTCCAAAAGCGCTCGACGTTCAAGATAACCGGTCCAGACGACATCTTCGTTTTCAGAACATCTTCGCATATCTTCTGCAATCGGATATCGATGCCCGATCAACAAAAGTTTCTGTGCAAGATTATACTTTTTTTTAGCCTCCAGAAAGGCCTTGATCAAACGCGAGAGGTTCTTGTTAACCGTTGGACTGCTAAAGGCCATGATATAAGGTTGGTATGAATCAGACAGTGCCTGAGCATTCATCGATTTTTGATTGACCTTATCATCCAGCTCACCGTTATCGGCGGCAAGATGAGTGACGCTGACCTTTTCAGGAGCAATATGATACTGTCTCAAAATTTCCTCACGGGAAAAATTGGATATGGTAATGACTTTGCTTGATCGGAGCACGGCCTGCCGCACGATCAGCCTCAGCATCAGGCGGCGTGCCAACGGCATCGAGTTGCCAAAAGCTTTGAAGTTGAGATCCGGTATGCTTACAATCGCCGGGCCGGGCAGAAAAAGCGGCGACGTGTATGCCAGTGAATGAAGCAGATCAATTTTATATTGCTCAACATACCGCCTGAGCGTGACTTGTTCAAAGTAGTAGCGATTTTTCCGATTGGACGCGTAAACGGGACAGACAACTTTTTTAAAAGCCGGGTCATCATCGGCAATCAGCCCGGCGGCCTCCCGATTCACGAACACCACGAATTCATAATCCGGTTTGATTTGCCTCAAACCTCTCAACAGCCCCCTGGCATATGTTTCCGTCCCTCCAACAATTCCCGGAATCAAATATAACAGGTTTAGTCCGATGCGCATTTATATCCTTGATGCAAAATCTTTAGACGTGATAAGTATCCATCAACTTCTGGTGTTTTTGCATGATGAGCGGCTTGGCGTATTTATCGGTCGCCGCCCGACACGCCTGAACGGACATTTCCTGCAACAGCAGACGATTAGCATTAGCTTCCAGGATGGCCTTGGCCATGAGTTCAGGCGATCCCGGAGCAACCACCCAACCGATATTCTCTTCTGAAATAACGCGGGCAAGCTCTGATCCCTCTTCAGCAACTGCGAGAATCGGCTTTCCGGCCGACATGATATTATACATTCTGCTGGGAACCGACGCGCCGGCCATCCCTCTGACAAAAGAAATTATCGCCAGATCACAGGCATTGAGAGAAGACCTCAGTTCCGAACGGGGCTGCGGCGAAAGAATCGTGACATTTTTCAGTCCAAGACCGGAAACTTTTTTTCTCAGCCAGGATTCCTTGGCGCCGGAGCCGATAAACAGAAAATGGATGCCGTCTTGTTTGTGCAGAATTTTCGCGCACTGGATCAAACTCTCCAGGTCATGCGTTCTTCCCATGTTGCCTGAATATTGAATAACAAACTTGTTCAGAATACCCAATTGACTCAATAAGGCATTACGATCTCTGGGCAGAGGCCTGATCTCATCGCAGTCCGCCCAATGCGTAATCAGAGCAACCTTTTCAATACCATTGCCTGTTTTGCCATGCACAAGCTCCATCATTTCTCTGCCCAACACCAAAATATGATCAGACCGCTTATAAATGTTCTTTTGAATAGCATTAATAATTTTGGCCATCGCCGAGTCCGCCTTGATGATCTTTGCCGCCACAAGAACTTCCGGATACATATCTTCCAGACGCAAAACCATCTTTGCGCCGCGAATTTTACATACAACACTTGCAATGAGAGGAAGGGTCGGCGGATTGGTGATTACAAGCACAATGTCATGTTTACGAATTTTTCGCATCGCATTAAAAAATACAGACACGCTGATTGTCAGCATATTCAGGAGACGAAATAACAAGATATCCTTATTCAAGGCTGTCGCCCTGCATCGGTGAATAAGGACGTTATGATGAGTTTCATTAGTTGGTGCTTTTGTACCACGGGCAGCATATGTGGGCTGAACCGTCAAAACACTAACACGATGCCTGGCGGCTATGTCCTCAGCAATTTTCGTAATATAATATCCCGACCCTGTTTCTTCAGGATAGTATAATTCGGAAAGAACCCAAATTGTTTTTTCTTGCTTCTTCAATACCAGGAACCCTTATATGTTTTTAAATTTATACCAAAGGCTGCCGACGTATTCGCGCATCACCACAGTATTGTTGAAAAGCCATCGCGATTGCGGAATAAACCGTACAGCCGCTGTACCCGCCGGTGACGTGTATAGAAAACCTGCCGGCAGGGGCTGCACATTTTTAAAATATTTTCTAAATTCGGCTTCGCTTCTTTTCATGTGCCAGGCTGATGTCACCAGACCGATTCTGATATCTTTGTCGGCAAACATTTTATTGAACTCTACGGCATGTTCATGCGTGTTACGCGATTTAGCCTCAAGTCGGATTCTGTGGCCGGGAACACCGAATGATTCGGCCATTTGCGCCATCAGTTCCGCCCCGGAAACCCTGGTACCTCCCTTACCGGAACAAACAAGGTATTTGGCGCCACATTGCTTATACATCCGAACAGCATGCACCAGCCTGACAGTGGTGGTCTCGCCGGGAAACGTGTCGGCAAGCGTCTGGATGTCATAGTTGGTACCGCTCAATACTGCAATAACATCCATCGTCATTCTGTCTCCGACATGGAGATTTTTTATATAGCTTTTCTCCAGCTGGTAGCTCAGATAGCCGGACATGGGCTGGATACTGAATCCATAGAATAAAACAATGATAAAAAATAAAAACAAGCCGCCTCCCTTTTGCTTTCCGAGGAATGATGACATCAAAAATGAAATAAGCAGAAGGACAAAAATGATGAAGACGGGATCAACGAAAGACTTTAATACATCATACATTTGCGACACCATGAGTTGCATAACTAATCAAAACCAGTAATTTTGTCATTCCCGCGAAGGCGGGAATCCAGTCTTTTCAATTGTTTCCTAGATTCCCGCCTTCGCGGGAATGACGGTAAAATTTCATTTTTCAGAGGTCTCCATTTGAGGGACATTCACCCCCTGTGCTTTTTAATGATACAGCTCCGCCCTTTCAGTTACATGCATGCCTTCTGGCGTGACCTGAATAAACATATATAGCTATAAAATAACATCAATATTGTCAAATATTTATTCGTGAAATCCCCGCTTTGAAAACGGAGCGAAATAACCTCAATGCCCCTCGTCGCGGCAAGCTGTAACTTAAGAAAATATCAATGCTACGGCAAAGCGGCCTGATGATTACTGCAAAGACGAATGATATCGAAGATGTCCGTGAAACAATCCCTTAAAGTGGAGGAGATAATATTGAAGTCTGATGTGGTAAAATTTCTAAAGCTTTTTTCGGAGTTCATAATCGTGATTAATCACAAACGGTCGTGGTTCGGTGTGTTTTGAATCCCTTGATAAAAACGCCTTATCTGCCGGAGAAATGCCACTTTATAATCTGTAAATACGTGAATAATTTCTGACGAAGACCTGCCGCTATGCCCAACGTGAAGATCACGCCAACACCATTGAGCAGCGTGTCCACCAGCAGCCGCAGGAAAATAATCACTGCCGCCGCCCGGTAATACGCACCGCCATGCCATTTGCGAAGGAACTGGTAGCGGGAACGGTAAAATTCTATGCGCGAACGCACATTGCGGCCGATGCTTTGTCCCTGAAGATGATAAACCAGGGCGTCCGGCACCTGATAAATCCGCCAGCCGGCGCGCTTCATCGCGTACGCCAAATCTGTCTCTTCAAAAAAGAAAAAGTAACTCTCGTCAAAGACAGCGACATCATCAAGCGCTTTTTTGCGAATCAGCATGCACGCACCGATGGCTGAATCCACTTCCAGCGGCGAGGCATGTTCATATCTTTTGCTGGGATATTTTGTGGGGAAAAGATACTCTAGAAGTGACGTGTTGGCGGCAAGGGTCAACAACGTCGGAAACGCGGCGACGGAATTCTGTTTGCTTCCGTCCGCATTCAGCAGTTGGCCGCAGACAATCGCGGCGTCGGGGGTTTCGTCCGCAAAAGCCCGCATCTTTCTGGCTGCGCCGGCCGTCAGAACGGCATCCGTGTTGATGAGCAGGGCGTATTTGGCTTTCATCACGGCAAAACCCTGATTGTTGGCGGCGCCGAATCCGCGGTTTTCCCTGTTGGAAATAAGTTTGACCTGCGGATATTTTTCAGCCACCATGCCGGCCGATCCGTCCGTGGAGGCGTTATCCACAACGATAATTTCATACGTCAGTGATTCTGCTGTTTTGATGATGGAGTCCAGGCAGTCCTGCAGAAGGTCTCTGGTATTCCAGTTGACAATAATGAATGAGATATCCATTTCACATCACTTCTGGGGCAGGCTTTTTTCCCATCTTTTGGCATGTTTTAAAAACACATACTCCGCGGAATTTACCGCAATGACCAACCCGGGAACGCCATCCAGAAAACCAAGTTTCCAGAGATAACATTCAAGAAATTTTCCAAAGGCGTGAACGAGCCCTGCCGCGACAAACCAGCCGCCCCGGGGATGGCCCTGCCCCGCATAGATTTCCGAGAATCTGTTCATCGTGACCACCTGATCGGAGATGCCCCGATAGACATAGTGCAGCATGGGATTTGTCAGATGCTTTACCCCGCCCTCCACGACAAGTTTGTCATGGGGATTCACGCCCTGCCACTTTCCGCTGCCCCGGCGAACCAGGCGTACTTTACGGTCCGGATACCAGCCGCCATGCCTGATCCAGCGCCCCAGATACCTCGATAATCGGGGCATGGAAAAACCGCATGTATCCATTCCGGCGGCGGACACCACCTGACATATTTCCGTCGCCAGTTCGGCCGGAACTTCCTCATCCGCATCCAGGCAAAGAATCCACTCGTGGGTTGCCGCTTCCAGGGCAAATTGTTTCTGGGCGACGTATCCCGGCCAGGCGTTCGATATCACGCGGGCACCCGCCTTCCGGCAAATGTCCTGCGTGCCGTCGGTACTTCCGGAATCCACAACAACGATTTCGTCGGCAAAGCGCAGGCTTTTGAGCAGATTCCCAATTCGATCGGCTTCATCCTGGGCGATAATGGCCACACTGATCTTCGTTTTTTCCAATTTAATCTTCTTTTTACGTCAGGTTTCATCATCCGGCCGTACATTTTCCGGCCCCGCTAAATCTCATTTTGACCATTTCCAGTTTTGCAAAATCAGACCGGCCGCTGCCGCATGTCCATCCGGCGACCAGTGATCATCGTAATCCAGATAAAATTTCCGTCCGTCCGGCGTTCGACGGACAAAACTCTCAAAATCAATCACCGTCACGTCCCTGTGGGCCAGGCCATACTCCCGCAAAACCCACCTTCGATTGTCCGCCTGATCATTCCTGTATAAAATCGATTTGTCGGATGTGTCGATAATGTAGAGGGGGCTTTCCCCGACACCTTTACGCAGGCGATCAAGACAGTACAGAAGAAACTCTTTGCGCTCCGGGTCAAAGGTCGCCTGAGCGGGCGGAGCCATGGGAGGAGGAAAACTGTATCCCGGCTGCGCCTTGTCTATCGTCAGCGATTCCTTGATTCTTTTGCTGAAAATAGGCCTTATGATGCGGGCGTGATAGGCGTGCAGATAGGAACCCCTGCGGAACTTGTCCCAAGACCAGTGACCGGGCTGCTGCCTTGCCACCATAGCGATAAATTCTTTTTCATCATCAGGACCGGGATGATATTCGATATCGAAGACGCCGGGCGATACTTTTTTCATGCCGCCCAACAGATCGTTCGGGCAAAACACATAGACGACCGCAACGGGTTTGAGCATATCCTTGTATAATTCAAATGAGCGGACAATCAAGTCAATGTCCCACGCGGGCATCGCGAGGTTGATGACCTGATAGGCTGCGTCCTTCTTCTGCAATTCTTTTTCCAGAATCCTGCCGACGGTCTGATCCCACTGGACGCCCCACCCAAAGCCAAAGGAATCTCCCAGAATAACGACATTTTTTCTGCCGGGCGACAAATCCCAGTCCGGTCCGCGAAAACCTTTATTGTTGGTATCAACATCATAGTCGAGCTGGCCCGGATAAACCTGTTTCACGCCGCGCAGATTCTTCTTGAGCGTGTAGTGAAGCTCAGGGTGGAACTGCCCGTAAAGGCCGACAATCACGGGACGCCTCACCTGATAGACGGCTTCTTCAATCGTTTTAATCTTCAGAAACGGCAGGAAGATCTCCACCAGCACCAAAACGATGCAAAGGGAAAAAATCAGCAGCAGAATATTGGCCGTGTATCGTTTGAAAATATCCCCCAAAGAAGCCTTCATAGCCCTTTATGCCTTTGCATTAAAACAGCGTGTAGATCAGAGGAGCGACAACCGATCCTTCCGCCAGAACCAGCAGCGTGCCGATAATCAGCAGAAATAACAATATCGGAAAAAGCCACCACTTTTTCCGAACTTTCAGGTAGGACCATAATTCTTGTACGATCGACAATTTTCCCATTGCTTAAACATCCTCAAATATTTTATTCTTCAAAACTGCCTTTCGTAAGCAGATTTCTCGGCTTTGGCTTGATCCCGCCGAATCCAGTAGCTGGCGGCAGCCTTGTCCATTTTCAGATCCAGAAATTTTTTTCCCGCAAGCCGGCCCGCAAGTCCGATAGGCGTAACCATCCCATAAAAAACGGCCGCCACGATGATCCTGCTCATGACAAAGCCCATGACAACAGCCATGGCCATCCAGGCCCTCTGGAGCGGCTTTAACACAACCGGCCGGACAAAAGCCAGGGCGGTAAAAACAACCCCCATAATAAAACCGGCGACCGCATAAGGATGCTGCTGCTTCCACAACAGGTACAACGATCCCAGAAAAAGAATCGCACCGATCAACAGTCCAAACTTCTTTAGATCTGACGTTTCACTTTTGATGTTCTTGATTTCTTCTATTATCATCGCGTTCAGTCATTCTCAAATTTTTTCTGCCAGTTGATGTCCCGGTCCAGTGGTTTTTGGTCTTCTTTATTCAACAGATAATTCCCCATGATGAGGTAATCCATATTGGTTCTCATGAAACACAGAAAGGCGTCTTCCGGCGTGCATACAATCGGCTCACCCCGCACGTTAAACGATGTGTTTATGATGACCGGACAGCCATATTTTTCACCAAATGCTTTAATCATTTTATAGTAAAGGGGGTTGGTTCCCTCCGTCACCGTCTGAACCCTGGCTGAATAATCGACGTGAGTTACTGCCGGAATAGCGGAACGGACAACATGAAGCTGATCCAGACCGAAATAGGATTGCTCCTCTTGGGTCATCTGTCTGCGGATATTTTCTTTAACCGGCGCGACAATCAGCATGTAGGGGCTTTCCCGATTTAGATCAAAATAGTCGGAGACTTTTTCTTTCAGCACACTGGGGGCAAAAGGACGAAAACTTTCCCGAAATTTTATTTTCAGGTTCATGGTCTCCTGCATCTGCGGCGACCGGGCATCTCCGATGATGGACCGCCCCCCCAGTGCACGTGGCCCAAATTCCATCCTCCCTTGAAACCATCCGATCGTCTTTTGTGCGTCAATCAAATCCGCGACTTTTTCCGGAATATCCAGATCCGGTATTTCTTCAAAGGGAATGTTCTTATTCTGAAGATAACGGCCGATTTCATCCCTGCTGAAATCCGGTCCCCAGAAACTCCCTTTCATAAAATCATTCTGACCGTCTGCGGTCCGCTGATTGTCCAGATACTGATACCATACAAAAAGAGCCGCCCCAACGGCGCCTCCGGCATCACCGGCAGCAGGCTGTATCCATATATTCTCAAAAGGCCCCTCACGAAGAATTTTGCCGTTGCCGACGCAATTGAGCGCGACACCGCCCGCAAGGCAGAGATTTTTCTGCCCCGTTTCCCGGTGAATATGCTTTGCCATGCGAAGCATCACCTCTTCAGTCACATCCTGAACAGAGCGGGCCAGATCCATATCCCGCTGCGTGACATCAGATTCAGGCTTGCGGGGAGAACCTCCGAACAGCCTGTTGAATTTCGCGTTGGTCATGGTCAGCCCGGCGCAGTAATTGAAATAATTCATGTTCAGCCTGAAAGACCCGTCCTCTTTGAGATCCATTAATTCCGAAAGGATCAAATCCCTGTATACCGGCCTGCCGTATGGCGCCAGTCCCATGACTTTATATTCGCCCGAATTTACTTTGAAACCCGTGTAGTAAGTAAAAGCGGAATACAAAAGACCAAGGGAGTGCGGAAAATGAAGCTCCGAAAGAATTTTAATCTGATTGTTCCTGCCCAAACCGTAACTTGTCGTGGTCCACTCCCCGACGCCGTCTATGGTCAAAAACGCGGCTTCCTGAAAAGGCGACGCGAAAAAAGCAGAGGCAGCATGAGACTCGTGGTGTTCAGGGAAAAGGATCATGCCTTTATAATTGATCTGGTCCTTGATCAACTCCTTCATCCACAATTTCTGCTTGATCCATAAGGGGATCGCCATCATGAAAGAGCGAATGCCGGATGGGGCATAGGCAAGATAAGTTTCAAGAATTCTTTCGAATTTAATAAACGGCTTATCATAAAAACAGACGTAATCCAGATTGTCGCCCTTTATTCCGCCCTGTTTCAGGCAATAATTGACGGCATGGATTGGAAAGGCAAAATCATGCTTTTTGCGGGTAAAGCGCTCTTCCTGTGCGGCCGCGACAATAGCCCCATCCTTCACAAGACAAGCTGCGCTGTCGTGATAAAATGCTGATATACCTAGAATATTCACTTTATTGTTTTACCCGGCCCTTTTTAACAGTGCCAAATGACGTTAGGAATCGGCAAAGTACTAAAAAATGAGGTTTTTTCTAACATATTTATCCGGTTATTTAAACATGATTTTTTCTTTTATCTGTGTTAGTTCAAACGGAAAACATTTAAAAAGACTTGGGTTATGCGAGAAATTGCGGTTGTGATTCCTAAATACGGCCTGGTTGGAGGGGCCGAGCAATTTGCCTCTGAACTGACGGAAAAGCTTTCCATTGGAGGTCAGAACTCTTTTCAAGTGTTTGCCAATCGTTGGCAGTCCGGTTCAAGCGCTGTCCGGTTTCATCAAATTCCAATTATTTCCTTTCCCAAGTTTATGACAACCATCAGTTTCGCCTGGTTTGCCCGACGCCGGATCCGACAAAATAATGTTTCCCTGGTGCATAGCCACGAAAGAATTTTTTCAGCCGACCTGTTTACGCTGCACGGAATTCCTCACCGGTACTGGGTGCATTCTGTTCGCTGCAAGCAAAT
>Ga0316605_10000226_pt1 | contig 47492 bp, 36 predicted proteins | sample OWC_soil_day20_n_FD_207666 | JGI IMG/M metagenome (GOLD analysis project Ga0316605, IMG submission 207666) | Wetland soil microbial communities from Old Woman Creek delta, Ohio, United States - OWC_soil_day20_noCT | ecosystem: Environmental > Terrestrial > Soil > Wetlands | place: USA: Ohio...
CTGCAGATTGATGTCCTGGAGCGCCTGCTTCTCGCCGTAGAACAGGTTGAGGCGGTCCACCCGCAGCATGGTGGGGGCCGACAGCACGGAGGGATCCGTGAGGGGCAGGTCGGGCTGGGGCGGCAGCGCCGGGCGGAGGCCGGGCTCAGAGGGCGCCTGCAGCAGGGTCGGCTCCGGGATGGGGCGGGGGTCGTCGATGTCCATGTCGAGGGCTCCGGTTCTCAGCATCAGAAGGTGCTCCCGCCCAGGCGTTCCCGCAGCTTCCGGCGGAGGTTCAGGGCGAACAGGTTCAGGAGGACCACCACCAGCAACAGCAGGAAGGAGGCCATGAACACCATGGGCTTGGCGGCTTCCGAATTGGGACTCTGGAAGCCCACGTCGTAGATGTGGAAGCCGAGGTGCATGAACTTGCGGTCGAGGTGGAAGAAGGGGAAGGTGCTGTCCAGGGGCATCGAGGGGGCGAGCTTCACGACGCCCGTGAGCATGAGCGGGGCGACTTCGCCGGCTCCACGGGCGATGGCGAGGATCAGGCCCGTGAGGATGCCCGGGGTGGCGCTGGGCAGCACCACGTTCCAGAGGGTCTGCCACTTGGTGGCGCCCATGGCGAGGCTGGCCTCCCGCTGGGAGCGGGGCACGGCGCCCAGGGCCTCCTCGGTGGCCACCACCACCACGGGGACGGTGAGCAGCGAGAGGGTGAGCGAGGCCCAGAGGATGCCGCCGGTGCCGTAGGTGGGCGTGGGCAATGCGTCGGAGAAGAACAGCTGGTCGATGGTGCCGCCCAGGCTGTAGACGAAGAATCCCAGGCCGAACACGCCGAAGACGATGGAGGGCACGCCCGCCAGGTTGTTCACGGCCACCCGCACGGCCCGGACCGCCCAGCCCTGGCGGGCGTACTCCCGCAGGTAGAGGGCCGTGATCACGCCCAGGGGCACCACCAGCACCGACATCACGAGCACCATCATCACGGTGCCGAAGATGGCCGGAAAGATGCCTCCCTCGGTGTTGGACTCGCGGGGGTCATCCGCCAGGAATTCCCAGAGCCGCGCCAGATAGACGCCCGCCTTGTCGAGGCGGCCCAGGGCATTGGCCGGGACCACCCGCACCACGCTGCCGAGGGGCAGCTCCTTCGTCTGGCCGTCCGCGGTTTCGAGACCGAGGGTCCAGGCGCCCAGCGCGGCCCGGGAGGCCTCGAGGCTGGTCTGGAGCGCGTCGTAGTCGGCCTGCAGGTTCGCCACCTTGGCATCCAGGGCCGCCAGGCCGGCGGCGTCGCCCTTGGCCTCGACCTTCTTCCTGGAGATCCGGAGCGCCTCCAGCTTGCGATTGAGCTCGCCCACCTGGCCCTTTTCGGTGGCGCGGATGCTGGCCCGCAGCCGCTGCGTCGCGGGCAGCTGCCTGAGGGCCTCGGTCAGGGCGGCGGGCCCGGTGGCCACCGGCTGGCCCTCCCGGCTCAGGGAGGCGACCCGGCCGATGAAGGGGCCGTATTCCAGCCGCTCGATGAGGAGCGCGTCCTTCGGCCGGTCCGGGGCGCCGAGGCCCGTGGCGGTCACCCAGCGGAAGTCCTGGCCGAAGAGATCCCGGTTCCCGACCCGGAACTGGAGCTTGGCGGGCTCCTCCCCGTGGGCGGGTTCGTGGCCCGTGAGCTCGCCGAGCACGGGGCCGTCGGGGGTCTGCACCTGGACGAGGGGGCTGGGCCAGAAGGTGCCCAGGCCCTTGGCCGCGATGTAGCCCACCAGGGCGAGGATCATGGCCAGGCAGAAGGCCAGGACGGTGCCGGAGAGCCAGACGAAGGCCCCGCCGCGTCGGAAGTGGTCGGCCAGGCGGCTCATCAGACGGACTCGTAGCGGCGGCGCAGGCGCTGGCGCACCAGCTCCGCGACGGTGTTGAGGATGAAGGTGAAGATGAACAGCAGGAAGGCCGCCAGGAACAGCACGCGGTAGAGGGTGCCGTGCAGGGGGGCCTCGGGGATCTCCACGGCGATGTTGGCGCTGAGGGTGCGCATGCCGTTGAAGGGGCTCCAGTCCATGACGGGCGTGTTGCCCGTGGCCATGAGGACGATCATGGTCTCGCCGATGGCCCGGCCCAGGCCCACCATGGTGGCCGAGAAGATGCCGGGGCTGGCCGTGGGCAGCACCACGCGCCAGGCGGTCTGCCAGGGGCTGGCGCCGCAGGCGAGGCTGGCCGACGTCAGCGAGCGGGGCACGCTGGACAGCGCATCCTCGCTGATGGTGAAGATGATGGGAATGACGGCGAAGCCCATGGCGAAGCCCACCACCAGGCTGTTCCGCTGGTCGTAGGTGACGCCCAGGGCGGACTGCAGCCAGGTGCGGTAGCTGCCGCCCATGAGGGTCTTCTCGAGCAGGGGGCCCGCGAGGTAGGCCAGCCCCACGCCCAGCAGCAGCACGGGGACCATCCAGAGCACCTCGCGCCCGGTGCCGAAGGCGTTGCGGAAGGGCAGGGGCAGGCGGCCCCAGAGGGGCGCGGCCACCAGGGCGAGCAGGAGCACCGCGAAGGGGAACACCAGCACCTCGACGGCCATGCGCTCGAGGAGGGGAGCCATGACCAGGCCGGCCAGGAAACCCAGCACCACCGAGGGCAGGGCCGCCATGATCTCGACCGTGGGCTTGATGGTGTTCCGGAGCCGGGGCGAGGCGAACTGCGAGGTGTAGAGGGCGCCGAGCACGGCCAGCGGGAAGGCGAAGAGCATGGCGTAGAGGGTGCCCTTCAGGGTGCCGAACACCAGGGGCACCAGGCTGAACTTGGATTCGAAGTCGTCGGTGCCGCCCGTGCTCTGCCAGACGTACTCGGGCTTCTCGTAGCCCTCGTAGTGCGTCTTTCCCCACAGGAGCCCGAAGCTGACCTCCGGGTGGGGCGCGTCGAGGGACCAGAGGTTGAGGGCCCCGCTGGCCTCGCCGGCCTGCAGGATGAGGTCGCCCTTGGGGGCCAGGGCCGCGTGGCCTCGGCCGTCGAGCGCCACGGAGAGCAGCCGGCGCTCGGTGGTCAGGTGGTCGACGACGGCCTGGGTGGGCGTCCAGGCGAGGAAGCGCTTGTCCCGCAGGCTGGCTTGGAATCCCAGCACGGGGCCCGGAAGGGACGCGAAGCGGTGGAAGGCCTGGAGCTGAAAGGCCTCCTGGACGCGGACCCGCTGGTAGGCGGCGATCCGGCCCTGGGCGCCGCCCACCAGCAGGCTCGACTGGCCCAGGGCGAACCCGATGGATTCGACGGTCTCGCCGAAGGTGGCGCTCGCGTTCACGGCGCCCGAGGCGGGATCCAGGTCCAGCAGGCGGCCCTCGCGGGTGCCCACGAACAGGTTCTGGCCGTCTGCGCTCCAGGCGGCGGCCGTCGGATGCAGGTCCGCCTCGAGGGGGATGGGCGTCCAGGCGGGTGCGGAGGTCGCGTCGAGCGGCGTCTCCAGCCAGGCCAGGCCCTCCGGAAACCGGGCCACCACGCGGAGGGTCTGCCCGCCGTCCAGACCGCCGCCGCCCAGCAGGCGGAAGTGGAGCACCGCTTCGGGGAAGGCTTTCAGGGGGATGCCGCCCTGCCAGTGGGGTTCCAGGGTCCACTGGGCGGGGTCGTTCTCGCCGGCGGGCTTGGACCAGGCCAGGCGGGCCACGGAGAGCCGCCCGTCCACGCCGATGACCAGGGTTTCGCCCCGGGTGTCGGGGGGGAGGAGGGCGCGCCAGGGCAGGGCCGGGCCTTCCGAAGGCACCGGCAGGGCGGTGCCCGCGGGCAGGCGCAGGGCGCTCAGGCCGCCGGTCCGGGAGGCGAGCACCACCGCCTTGCCCGATTCATCCAGCCAGGCGCCGCCGGAGGGAGCCGCCTGCACCGTGCCCGCGCGCTTCACGGTGGCGGGCGCGAACAGGGGCAGCGCCTCCTTCAGGATGAACAGGAGCATGGCCAGCACGGCGCCGATGATCAGGATGCCGCCACCGGAAATGGTGAAGGCCATGAACCGGTCCATGCGCTGGGCGCGCGTCTGGTGGCTGGGGAGGCTGGGCATGGGGTCTCGTCCGGGCGGAACGGCAGGATCCGCAAACAGGCGTGCCGGGGGATCCCCCGGCACGCCCACTGCGGTGGTCGGCTACTTCAGCTTGGCCAGCTCGTCGGTTTCCATCTTGGCGGTGAGGGGCAGGAAGCCGTCCTTGACGACGATCTCCTGGCCTTCCTTGCTGAGGACGAACTTGAGGAACTCGCGGGTCAGGGGATCCATGGGCTTCTTGGGATCCTTGTTGATGTAGATGTAGAGGAACCGGGACAGAGGGTACTTCCCGTTCAGGGCGTTCTCGTAGGAGGCTGCGAAGGCGGCCCCGCCGTTCTTCTTCTCGTCGGAGAGGGGGAGGGCCCGCACGCCGGAGGTGGCGTAGCCGATGCCGCTGTAGCCGATGCCGAAGCGGTCGGAGCCGATGCTCTGGACCACGGAGGAGGAACCGGGCTGCTCCTTCACGGAATCCTTGTAGTCGCCCTTGAAGAGCGCGTGCTCCTTGAAGTAGCCATAGGTGCCGCTGGCGCTGTTGCGGCCGTAGAGGCTGAGGGGACGGGCCGCCAGGTCACCCGTGAGGCCCAGGTCGCCCCAGGTCTTCAGGTCCTTGGCGGCGCCGCCCTTGCGGGTCTTGGAGAAGATGGCGTCCACCTGCTGGAGGCTGAGGGACTTGACCGGGTTGTTCTTGTTCACGAACACCGCGAGGGCGTCGATGGCCACGGCCACCTTGGTGGGCTTGTAGCCGAACTTCTTCTCGAACTTGTCGATCTCCTCGTTCTTCATCTCGCGGCTCATGGGGCCCAGCTGGCTGGTGCTCTCGATGAGGGCCGGGGGGGCGGTGGTCGAGCCCTTGCCCTCGACCTGGATCTTCACGTTGGGGTACTTCTTGTTGAAGCCCTCCACCCAGAAGGCCATGAGGTTGTTCAGGGTGTCAGAGCCGATGGAGTTGAGGTTCCCGCTGATGCCGGAGACCTTCTTGTAGGTGGTGACCTTCGGGTCCACCTTCACGGTCTGGGCGGTGGCGGACAGGCCCACCAGGGTGGCCAGCAGGGTCTGGGCCAGGAATCGGATCCGCATGGATGCCTCCTTCATGCCCTTGATCCTGGGGATCGGCCGTGAAGCCCCGCGGGCCGGCCTGTGACTTCCCTGTAACTTCGCCTTTTGGGATGAAGCTTGCCTCCCCGCTAACAAGTGGGTTTAATGATTGAAGATCCCGCGTGCCGTACGAGGCATCAGCCCACGCACCTCGATCGTGACCATCCCGATTTTTTCCCTCCGGGTGGCTGAAGCCAGGGCAGGGCCCCCTTCAGTTTCCCGTTCCACCATCCCAGACATCCCACCCCAGGGCCGCCGAGCCTGCCGGGCGTAAGCCGCAGCCAGGTACCTGGGCCCCGAGAGGAGCCTCCTTGAGCCCCAAGAAAACCATGATGATCAACGCCACGGATCCAGAAGAGATCCGGGTGGCCACGCTGGTGGACGGCGTGCTGTTCGACTACGACGTCGAGTTCCTTCACAACGAGAAGATCAAGGGCAACCTCTATAAGGCCCGGGTGGTCCGTGTGGACACCAGCCTCCAGGCCGCCTTCGTCCACTTCGGCGGCCAGAAGAACGGCTTCCTGCCCCTGGGCGAGCTGCCCCGCGACCTGAGCGGCGAGGGTCGCCGCGGCCGCATCCAGGACGTGCTGCAGCGGGACCAGGAGATCCTCGTCCAGGCCGTGCGCGAGGAGCTGGGCTCCAAGGGCGCCATGATGACCGGCCAGATCAGCCTGGCGGGCCGCTACCTGGTGATCACGCCGGGCAACCCCGTCAACGGCATCAGCCGCAAGATCGAGGCCACGGAGGAGCGCCGCCACTTCAAGCAGCTGGTGGACACCCTCGACATCCCCGAAGACATCGGCGTCATCGTCCGCACCGCCAGCCTGGGCGTCACCAAGGAGGACTTCCAGCGCGATCTCGAGTACCTGCTGGACACCTACAAGGAAGTGCTCAATCGCTACAAGCACCGCCACGGGGTCGGCCTGGTCTGGCAGGAGGACGACGTCGTCACCCGCACCCTGCGCGACACCTTCAGCGCCGACGTGGAGGAAGTGCAGATCGACGACGAGGACACCTTCCACGCCGCCCAGTCCTTCTTCAAGCGCACGATGCCCCAGCACCTCGACGTGCTGAAGCACTACACCGGCAAGAAGCCCCTGTTTTCGCGGCACCAGCTGGAAGAGCAGATCGACCGCGTCTACGGCCGCAAGGTGGGCCTGCCCAGCGGCGGCGCCCTGGTGCTGGACCAGACCGAGGCCCTGGTGGCCATCGACGTCAACAGCGGCAAGACGTCCGGCGACGGCGTGGAGGACATGGCCTTCAAGACCAACATGGAAGCCGCCGAGGAAGTGGCGCGCCAGCTGCGCCTGCGCGACCTGGCCGGCCTCATCGCCATCGACTTCATCGACATGAAGCGCGAATCCCACATCCGCTCCGTCCAGGACAAGCTGGTGGACTGCCTCAAGGCCGACAAGGCCCGCATGGAGGTGGGGAAGATCAACCGCTTCGGCGTGCTGGTCATGACCCGCCAGCGCATCCGCCCCAGCCTCCAGCACGTGAACCACGAGACCTGCCCCACCTGCGCGGGCACCGGCAAGGTGAAGACCATCGAGGCCATGGCGCTCTCCGTGGTGCGCAAGCTGCATGGCATCCTGGCCAAGGGCGGCATCGGCGAGATCCGCGTGAAGCTGGCCCCGGCCATCGCCGCCGCGGTGCTCAACGAGAAGCGCTCCGACCTCACGCAGATGGAGGAGGAGAGCGGCGCGAAGGTCCTGATCCAGGCCGACTGGTCCATGAGCTACGGCGAGATGTCCGCCGAGATCGAGCGGGCCGAAGAAGCACCTGCCGAGAAGCCGGCGCCCAAGCCGCACCGCGAGAAGGGTGCCCCCGAGGACGAGACGGTGGTGCTGGGCGGCGACAGCCCCATCTCCTTCGAGAAGGCCCTGGGCCTCCACGGCGAGGGGCCCAAGGAGCCCAAGAAGGAAGCCTTCAAATACGACCGTCGCGACCTGCAGCGGGCCGCGCTGGACGAACGAGAGCGCCTCCGCGCCCTCTTCGAGAGCGCCAAGCCCGAGGATGAGGATGCCGAGGAGGGCACCGAGGAATCCGGCGACGAGCCCAAGGGCGAAGGGGCCAAGCGCAAACGCCGCCGCCGTCGCCGCAAGGGCGGCGCCGACCGCGGCGAGCTGGCCGGCCAGCCCTCCGCCTCGGCCGAGGACCGCGCCGAGCCTGCCCCCCGCCGCGCGCCGCGGCCCGACGCGCAGCCGGAAGCCCAGCCCGAGCCCCCCAAGGTCACGGCTGACCTGGTGGCCAGCCTGCTGACCCCGAGCCCCCGCCCGAGGATCGGCGTCGCCGCGGCGACCCCCGAGCCCGCCGCCAAGCCCAAGCGCACGCCCCGGGCGAAGGTGTCCTCGACCCCGGAATCGGCTCCGGACGTGGCGCCGGCGCTCTTCGCCGACTCCGAGCCGGCCCCCAAGGCGAAGGCCGTCAAGGCCCCGGCCAAGGAGAAGGCCGCCCCCAAGGCCCCCGCCAAGAAGAAGGCCGCCAAGCCGGCCGAGGAAGACGCGGCCAAGCCCGCCCCCAAGCCGAAGGCCCCCCGCGCCAAGAAGGCCAAGGCCGAGTAGCCGGGAATGTCCCTCTACTGGCTGGCGCCCATCGCTTCCCTGGCCACCCTCCTGGGTGGCTGGGGGGTGGTGCGCTTCCTCCAGGGCCGCGCCCAGTTCATGCGCCTGCTTTCCGGCGTGGCCGCGGGCTACCTGCTGTCGGTGACCGTGGTGCGCATCATCCCCGAGTGCCTGGAGGCCAAGGGCGGCGAGGCGAACGCGTTCTGGATCCTCGCGGGCTACCTGCTGGTCCACGTCATGGAGCACGGCATCACGCTCCACTTCCACTACGGCGAGGAGACCCACAAGGACGGCACTCCCCTGAGCGGGGTCCTGGCCCTGGTGGGCCTGTCCCTGCACAGCCTCATGGACGGCGTGGCCATCGCCGCGGCCCTCTCCACCCACAGCAACCTGGGACCGTTGGTGCTGTTGGGGATCCTGTTCCACCGCATTCCCGAGGGCGGCACCATCGCCTCGATCTTCCTCGTGCGGGGCTTCGGCAACCGCGGCGCGCTCCTGGCGGCGGGCACCCTGGCCCTGGCGGCCCTGGTGGGCTCGGCCGGCCAGTCGCTGCTGAACCTCCCCACGGGCCCCATCCTCGGGCTCACGGCCGGGCTGGCGCTGTACGTGGCCAGCTCCGACCTGCTGCCCGAGGTGCAGAAGGTCTCCGGTCTGCGCAGCACGGTCGCCCTGCTCTCCGGCGTGGGGATCTTCCTCCTCAGCGCGCGGCTCCTGCCGCACCAGCACTGAGCCGCCCATGGGCTGGGTGGGGAAGGGGAGCGGAGGGTTGATCCTGGGCACCCTGCCGGTGCTGCTGGCGGCCCAGGGCCTGCCTGAGGTTCGGCCCATGACTCCGCTGGACGCTCCCACCCCCGCCGAACTGCTGCCCCTGCGCCCCTACCAGATGGAGCGCGGGCCGGGCGCTTCCCGGGTGCCCTTCGACTGGCGGGGCGAGCGGGTGCGGGAAGCCGGCGACATCTGGATCCTCGAGCAGGGCGCCATCCAGGCCGAAGGCCTGCTCCTGTTGGCGGACCGCATCGAGTACCGCATCTCCGACGGCCTGCTCATCGCCGAGGGGCACATCCGCCTGGAGGGCCCGGACCTGCGGCTGCGGGGCGAGCGCCTGCAGATGGACTGGACCCGGCGCTCCGGCGAGGCCTGGGCGCTCCAGATGGACCTGCCTCCCAGCTGGACTCTGCGGTCCAGCCACGTGGCCTTCACCACCCTGCGGACCTGGTCCTTCGACGAGGTGGCTCTGAGTCCCTGTCCGGAGGAGAAGCCCGGGTGGACCGCCAAGCTCTCCAGCATGAAGGTGGACCTCGACGGCTTCGCCACGCTCTGGAACGCCCGTGTCCAGCTGGGACCGGTGCCGATCTTCTACCTGCCCTACGCCATCTATCCCGCCCAGGCCGAGCGCACCTCGGGCCTGCTGCCGCCGCTGCTGGGCTTGTCCAGCGCCTTCGGCACGCGGGTCGGCCTCTCGTACTACCAGGTTCTGGGCCCCACCGCCGATGTCACATTCTCGCCCGAGTATCTCAGCAAGGAGGGAATGCTCTGGGGCGGGGAGATGCGCTGGAAGCCCGACCTCACCCACCAGGGCAGCTTCTCGGGGCAGTCCATCCATCAGCGCAGCCTGGACACGCAGCGGTACCGCTATTCCCTCAAGGAGGTCTGGCAGCGAGAGGACGGCTGGCAGCTCACGGCGGACGTGAACCAGTCCTCCGACAACCTGGTGGACGCGGATTTCGGGCGGGGCTTCGGCAACCTTGGCGCGCCCAACTACGATTCGGCGCTCTATCTCGGGCGCAGCTTCACTTTCGGCAGCCTCAGCCTTTCCGCCGCCGAGCAGCGCAGCTTCTTCTTCACCAAGGACCAGGGCGATCCCTTCTACAGTCCCGATTTCCCGGCATCCCTGAAGCGCCAGACCCTGCCCCAGGGCGAGTTCCGTTTCTTCCCCGTGCCGGTGATCGGGCCGATGTACCTGGATGGCGGCGTGCGGCTTGGCCGCTTCGCCTACCGCATCGAGGGCAGCTCCGCCGTGGGGGACCAGAGCTACGCCTGGGACCGCCAGGACGCCAACACGCGCCTGCACGGCCGCCTGGGCCAGTGGGGCCCCTTCCGGGCCGACCTCGAGGTGATGGGCCGGGCCACTCACTACAGCTCGACCCTGTCCTCGGCGGTCTTCGATCCCACGGCCGGCGCGGACGGCACCGCGGTGAACCCCGCCACCAGCCCCTTCCAGGTGGACGGCGCCGCGGCGACCCGCTTCCTCCTCTCCAGCCACCTGCGCCTCTCCGGGCCCCAGGTGGGCCGCAGCTTCAAGGAGGTCTCCATCCTCGGCTACAAGGGCGAGCTCAAGCATGTGGCGGAGCCCTATTTCGGCCTCACTGAGACCAGCCGCTACGGCGAGGCGGGCACCTTGCCCCGCTTCGACGGGGTGGATTCCTTCCCGGGCGTCAACGACAGCGCCTCCGGCGAGCGGAGCTTCGAGCTGGGCCTCAAGCAGCACATCCTCGGGCGGCCCGGCTCGGGCCATGGGTTCGCGGATCTGGCCCGGTTCCGGGTGGCCACCCGCTACCACGCGACACCCATCATCCTGAGCGACGGTCGCTACAAAAAGGGGTGGGCCTCTGTGGACACGGACCTGGACGTGGAGCCGGACGACCGCTGGCGCATCAGCCTGCGGCGATCGTCGGATCTCGGCGCTGGAGGATCGGACAACGCCCTCAGCCTGGACGTGAAGGCCCGCGATGGCGGCCGCTTCAACCTGGCCTATTTCAGCACGGGCATCAACCGGTTCCTGGTGCGGCAGAAAGGCATCCAGGTCGGAGGCCTGCAACGCTTCTGGGACGACCGCCTCCGCCTGGAGTTCAGCGCGAACTACGACTTCGAGAGCCGCGGCTTCGCCTCCAGCCAGGTGGCCCTGGCCTACGTCCAGCCCTGCGTGGCGTACGTGCTGAAGTACGCCCATGTGGCCGTGAACCCGGCCCAGGTCTCGGGGCACCGGGAGGACCGGCTGGACCTCATCCTCACCCTGCGCGGGCTGGGGGACATCTTCAGCTTCGGATTTTGAGGGCCTGGGGCGGGGCGTCGTCGTCCCCCGCCACCACCACGCGGTTCCGTCCCAGGTTCTTCGCCTGGTAGAGAGCCCGGTCCACCTGGGCCATCAGCGCCGCGGGCGTGGGCGCCCCGGGGCCGCCGACGCCGAAGCTCATGGTGGGGAAGATGGTCTGGCCCGCGGGCAGCACCATCGGATCCTCGTCGATCCGCCGCCGCAGCTTGTTCGCCACTTCGGCCCCGGCCTTGAGGCTGGTCTCGGTCAGCAGCACGGCGAACTCCTCGCCGCCGATGCGGAAGGCGAGGTCGGATTTGCGCAGGGCCGAGCGGATGCGGGCGGCCATCTGGCGGAGCACTTCGTCGCCCACGGGATGGCCGAAGCGGTCGTTGATGAGCTTGAAGTGGTCCACATCCCCCAGCAGCAGGACGAAGGCCCGCCGGTGGCGCTCCCACTGCAGCACCGCATGCTCCAGGTTCTGGTCGAAGGCCCGCCGGTTGAGCAGCTCGGTGAGGGGATCGGTGAGCACCTCGTTGCGCAGGGCCGCGGCCTCGATCTCGAGCATGCTGCGGCGCTCCCGCAGGTCGTGGATGGCGGATTCGTACTCGGCCTGGATGCGCCGGGCGTGCATCCATTCGATGGCCCGCTTGCAGGCGTGCAGCAGCCGGGGTTCCGAGAGGGGCAGGGGCACCCAGTCCGAGATGCCCGCCAGCAGCAGCCGGCGCTGGGCGCCTTCGTCCTTCACCTGGCCCACGAGGATGGCGTAGGGCAGGCGGCCCTGCTCGCGCAGCTGCGCCAGCAGCGCCAAGGCTCCCTCCACGCCCCCGGAGGAGAGGCCGAGCAGCAGCACGGGGGCCTTCAACATGCGCTGGGCCTCGGCGGCGTTCCGGGTGGGCGGGCTGTGGACTTCCATCGTGTAGTGCTGGAGGACCTCCCGCGCCCGCCCGGCCAGGGCCGAGTGCAGGCCCATGGCCAGGACAGGGACCTTCTGGTCCTCCTCCCGCAAGGTGCCGCCGGACATGACCGGTCCCAGGTGATTCAGCAGCTGCTGGATGGTGTGGCCCGCGGGGATGAAGCCGTCTCCGTCCGCCTCCTGCAGGGCCTTGAGGTCCTGCTCGGAAGGCTGGTGGTCGAGAATGAAGAAGATGGGGAGGTTCCGGAAGAGGACACGGGCTTCGCCGCGCAGCAGTCGACAGAGTCGGAAGCCATCCATGGGATCGCCACCGGAATCCACGAGCAGCACCTGCGCCTCGCCCCAGGCGTCCCGGGCCAGGGCCTCCAGGGGGTCGCCCACGTGGACGATGCGGTGCCCAGCACCCTCGAACGCCATCCTCAGGCGTTCGACCAGGTCGTCATGGCGGGAGATGACCAGCAGGTTCATGGGGGGCCGGAGGCGGGTCTCCCATGGTAATGCAGATCAGTCCCGCCCTAAGGAAAATAACGACGTGAGATGCGGCGATGGAGCGCGCACGTCAACTCGTAAGGGATGGTGCCGAGGGCCTGGGCGAGGCGTTCCACGCTGTGGGGGGCCGTGGGATCGGAACTGAAGAGGGTCATGGGGTCGCCCGGGGCCAGCGGCACATCCAGGGGCAGGGCCACGGTCAGGTAGTCCATGGAGACCCGTCCGACCACCGGGAAGGTGCGGTTGGCGAAGCCCACCACCGCCCGGTTGCCCAGGTCGCGGCGATAGCCGTCCGCGTAGCCGCAGGCCAGGGTGGCGATCTGCATGGGCTGGGGGGCGACGAAGGTGCGGCCGTAGCCCACGGTGGTGCCCGGGGGCACGGTCTTGACCCGGGCCACCTCCGCCACGAGGGACAGGGCGGGCTCCAGCCCCAGCTCGCGGCCCTCGGCCACGGTGGCGAGGCCGAAGAGGGCCAGGCCCGGGCGCACATGGGTGTCCTCCCCCAGGAGCCCGCGGAGGCAGGCGTCGCTGTTGCCGTGGTGGCGCTGGGCGGGCCGGATGCCGGCATCGGCCAGCTGGGCCAGGCAGTCTTCGAAGACCCGTCGCTGCCGGAGCGCGAAGCCCTGGTCGGGATCGTCCGCCGTGGCGAAGTGGCCCATGACGCCTTCAAACCAGGGGGCCAGCCGCCGCAGGGCCGGCAGGCAGGCCCCCAGTTCGGAGGGCAGCAGCCCGAAACGGCCCATGCCCGTGTCCAGCTTCAGGTGGAGACGGAGGGGGTGCCGGGGGAGGAGGTTCGCATACTCGGCGAGGTGCTCCGGGCCCACCACCGCGATGGTGAGGCCCTCGGCGGAGGCTGCGGGCAGGGCCTCGGGCCGCAGGCCGCCGAGGACGAGGATGGGACACTCGATGCCGCCCTGCCGGAGCTCCAGGCCCTCCTCCAGGCTGGAAACGGCCAGCCCGTGGGCGCCGGCCTCGGCCAGTGCGCGGCCGACGGGCACCGCGCCATGCCCGTAGGCGTTGGCCTTGACCACGCCCCAGATCTGGCGTCCCCCCGAAGCCCGCTGGACACGGTCCAGGTTCCGGGCCACCCGGCCCAGATCCACCTCGGCCCGGAGGGCTCGACCCTCCGGGTGCCGCTTCAGGGGTTCGAGGTGCTGCTCATTCACCTGGCGCTCGTCATTCGGCGAGGCCCTGTTCCGCCAGCCAGCGCTCGGCATCGATGGCGGCCATGCATCCGCTGCCGGCGGCGGTGATTGCCTGCCGGTAGACGTGATCCTGCACGTCGCCGCAGGCGAATACCCCCGGGATGGCGGTGCGGCTGGAGCCCTTCTCCACCTGGAGGTACCCCGTCTCGTCCATGGGCAGCTGGCCGGCGAAGAGGCCGGTGTTCGGCTGGTGGCCGATGGCCACGAAGAGGCCCTCGACGGGCAGGTCGGACTCGCTGCCGTCCACGGTGTCCTTGAGCTTGAGGGCGCGGATCTTCTCCACCTTCTCGCCCATGGGCGTCTCGATGGTATTCGTGAGGACGTCCAGCACCGCCTTGTTCCACACGGGATGGATCTTCTCGTTCTTCAGCGCGCGCTCCTGCATGGCCTTCGAGGCGCGCAGCTTGTCCCGGCGGTGGATGAGGTGGACCTTGGTGGCGAACTTGGTGAGGAAGACCGCCTCTTCAAGCGCCGTATCGCCCCCGCCGACCACGGCGATCTCCTTGCCGCGGAAGAAGAAGCCGTCGCAGGTGGCGCAAGCGCTCACCCCGCCGCCGCTGCGGGAAAGGTGCTCGTCCTTGCCGATGCCCAGCCACTTGGCGGAAGCGCCCGTGGCGATGATCACGGCGTCGGCGGTGTACTCGCCCTTGTCGGTGGTGAGCTTGAAGGGACGGGCCTGGAGGTCGGCCTTGAGCACCGTTTCGGCCTTGATGGTGGTCCCGAAGCGCAGCACCTGCTCCCGCATCTCCTCCATCAGCGCAGGACCCGCCACGCCCTGGCGGAAGCCGGGGAAGTTTTCCACCTCGGTGGTGATCGTGAGCTGGCCGCCGGGCTGGACGCCCTCGAACACCAGCGGAGCCAGGTTCGCCCGGGAGGTGTAGAGGGCGGCGGTGTAGCCGGCGGGGCCGGTGCCGATGACGACGACTTTATGGTGGCTCAAGGACATCTCCTGGCAGGGAACGGACCCCTCAGGGGCCCAGCGCTCCAGTCTAGCGCGCCAGTCCCCGCTCCCGCAGGAGGGCTTCGGCTGCCGCCACGTCGGCCGGCACGTCCACGCCCAGGCTGAGGTGCGGCGTGTCCGCCACGCCGATGGGGATGCCCGCCCCGAGCGCCCGGAGCTGCTCCAGCATTTCCAACTGCTCGAGGGGGTGCGGGGGCAGGTTCGTGAAGGTGCGCAACGCGTCTGGCCGGTAGGCATAGATCCCGAGGTGCCGCCGGAAGTGGGCGAGCTGCCCCGGCGTCATCCAGGGGCGGAAGTCGGGCTCGAAGATGGCCGAATTCCGGAGGTAGGGGATGGGGCTCCGGCTGAAGTAGAGGGCCCGCCGGTGGTCATCCACCACCACCTTCACGGCGTTCGGGTTGAACAGCTCGTCCTGGTGGGCGAAGGGGCAGGCGGCGGTGCCCATGGGCAGGTCGGGCTGGTTCCGCATGAGGGCCACGAGGGCGGCCACGGTGTCGGGGTGCATGGCGGGCTCGTCGCCCTGGATGTTGAGCACGCAGTCGAAGGGGTCCGCACCGGCCGCCAGGAGGGCCGCCAGGGCGGCGGCGGCGCGGTCGGTGCCCGAGGGCAGCGCGGGATCGGTCATCACCGCCTCCCCGCCGAAGCCCCGCACGGCCGAGGCGATGCGGTCGTCGTCGGTCGCCACCACCACCCGGTCCACCCCCTCGGCCCGGCGGGCGGCCTCGAACACCCACTGGATCATGGGTTTTCCCGCGATGAGGGCCAGGGGCTTGCCAGGGAAGCGGGAGGCCTGGAAGCGGGAGGGCAGGACGGCGAGGGTGCGCATGGGCCCCAGTGTAAGACAGGCCCAGACTCCAGACTGTCCTCCGCCCTGCCGATGGGCCAGGAACCGGGAGCTGCACTTGGATCAATCCTTCGACGACGTCTGGGCCGAATGCGAGGACCTGTTCGCGCAGGCCCGGCAGACCCTCGCCGTGCTGAAGGAGAGTCCGCCGGCCCACGTGGTGCAGGCCTCGGTGAACGCCCTCTTCCGGACGACCCACACCCTCAAGGGCATGGCCGGGATGCTTGGCTACACCAGCTTCAGCCGGGCGGCCCACCGCATGGAGGACATCTTCGACCTCATGCGGAAGGGGCGCCTGCGCTCCACGGATTCGCTGATCGAGACCCTGGAGGCGGGCATCCTGGCCCTTGAATCGGGCCTGGCCGGCATCCGCCGGGGCCGGCCCGAGCCGGATGACTACCTCCATGCCCTGCGACGGGAGCTGGGCGAACTGGAAGCCCTGGCCCGCCCGACGGAGGGGGGAACCCAGGATCTGACCTCCCTGCTCGACCTGCCGCCGGACACCCTGAAGGCCCTGTCGGAGTACGAGCGCACCCGGGTGACGGCGCTGCTGCTGAGCGGCATGCCCATCCACGGGGTCGCGGTCTGTCTGGATTTCGCCACCTTCGACGAGCGGCTCCGCGCCTACAGCGAGGTGCTGGGCGCCCAGGGAGAGCTGCTCTCCACGCTGCCCTGGGACGTGCCCGAGGACCGGGAGGGCCTCGCCTTCCTGCTCATGGTCGCCTGCCCAGCCGTGGATCCGGCCAGCCTGCCCCTGCTGGACGGCGAGCTGCTGGGCGTGACCCTGCTGGCGGACCCCGCCCGGGTTCCCGCGAGCCTGCGGAACCCGGAGCCCGAGGCCCCCGAACTCCCTCAGGCGCCCGCCCCGGCCTCCGGTCCGCCTCCGCCCCCGGCGGCGCAGGCCGTGGAGGTGGAGATCCTCCGCCTGCCGGCCCACCGGGTGGAGGCTCTGGAAGCCCGGCTCATGGCCGTCGGCCAGCTGCGGGACGCGGCCAGCCTCCTCATGCGCCAGGCCAAGGGCCTGGACCGGGAGCGCCCCCTGGCGCTGTTGGGGGACATGGAGGAGGGCCTTCTCGAGGTTCAGAAATCCCTGCTGCAGATGCGGATGATCAAGGTGGATTCGGTGTTCTCCCGCATCGAGCCCCTGGTGAAGGGGCTCAGCCGGGACACAGGCAAGCCCGTGAAGCTCACCTTCCTGGGTGGGGATCTCGAAGTGGAGCGCAGCCTGCTGGGTCGGCTTTCCGAACCCTTTCTGCACCTGGTCCGCAACGCGCTGGACCATGGCCTGGAGCCGCCTTCCGAGCGCGTGGCCCAGGGCAAGAGCGAGGCCGGTTCGCTGAAGATCTCCGCCTCCCAGCGGGGCAGGAACCTCCGCTTCGACATCCGCGACGACGGCCGCGGCTTCGACCTGGCGCGGATCGAGGCCCGGGGCATCGAGCTGGGGCTGCTGACCAAGGGGCAGGCCCATACGCCCGAGCGGCTGCACCGGCTCACCCTCGAGCCTGGCTTCTCGACGCAGGAACGGGCCTCCCAGCTGTCTGGGCGGGGCGTGGGCATGGATGTGGTCCGGGCGGAGATCGAAGCCCTCGGCGGGGAAGTCCATCTGTCCAGCGAGCCCCGGCGGGGCAGCCTGATCCGCCTGAGCATTCCGCTCAGCCGGGCCGTGGTCAGCTGCCTGCGGGTCCGCTGCGCCGGGCAGATGTTCGGCATTCCGCTCAACAGCGTGCTGCGCGTTCAGGCTGGCAAGGAACCCCTCCACGGCGGCGACCAGGTGGACGTCCTGGGCATGTCCACGCCGCTCGAATCCCTCCAGACTTGCCTCGGGCTTCCCGACCCCGACGGCCAGAAGGCCTTCGTGGTGCTGACGCAGCCGGGGGCAGCTTCGCGCAGCGTGGCGATCGCCATCGGCGTGGACGAGATCCTGGGCCGGGGCGAGGTGCTGCTGCGGAGCCTGCCGGAACTGGCCCATTCACCGGGCATCATGGGCGGCAGCCTCCAGGAGGAGGGCATCCTCTGGGTGCTGGATCCCGAGGCCATCCTCGGCCTGGCCATGAATTCCCTGATGCGGCGGGTGGCCCATGCCTGAGAGCAGCACCTGGCTCCATGTGAGGGCGGCGGGCCTGGACCTCCTGCTGGCCACGCGGGACCTTCGCGAAGTGGTGGCGCCCCTGCCGGTCTCCGCCATCCCTGGCGGCGCCCGCGGCATACAAGGCGTGGTGATGCACCAGGGCGAGTTCCTGCCCGTGCTGGCCTGGGACGATCTGCCCGGATGCGGCTCCCCGGCGGGACCCGTCACGGCCCTGGCCGTGCTCAGGCCGCGCCTGGGGCTACCCATCGAGCGGGTGGTCGGCACGCTCGGCGCGCTGCCGGAGCCCTGGCAGGTTCCGGAAGATTCCGAGTCCGCCAGCGCCTGGTCGGGCGGCTCGGGCCTGCTTGGGGACATGGAGCTGCGCCTGGTGGATCCGGATCGGCTGGTGGCGCTGCTGCGCCGCCTCAGGGCCGATCGCTGACGAACGCCTCCGTTCATGCGATGATGGCCGTTTCGGAACGGAGGCCCTTTGAACCGTCGCCTTGTCGCCCCCGTGGGAATCACCGGTACCGGGCAGTGCTTTCCCCCCCGCGTGGTCACCAACGATGACCTGTCCAAGATCATGGAAACCAACGATGAGTGGATCCGAACCCGCACCGGCATCCGCGAGCGCCGCTGGGTCGAGCCCGGCACCGGCGCCTCCCAGCTGGGCGCCCCGGCCCTCCAGATGGCCCTGGACAACCGTGGGATCAAGGCCACGGACCTGGACCTGATCCTTGTCTCCACCGTCACCCCTGACACCCTCTTCCCCGCCACGGCCTGCCGCATCCAGGAGATGGTCGGGGCGACCAACGCTTTCGGCTTCGACCTGAACGCCGCCTGTTCGGGCTTCCTCTACGCGCTGACCACCGCTGCGAGCCTCGTGGCCGCCGGCGGCATCAAGCGGGCCGGCGTGGTGGGCGTGGACATCATGTCCACCATCATCAACCTCGAGGACCGGGCCACCTCCGTGCTCTTCGGCGACGGCGCCGGCGCCGTCATCGTGGAGCGGGTGGAAGAGGGCCTGGGAATCCTGGATTTCGAGCACAAGGTGGACGGGTCCGGCGGCTGCTTCCTCTACATGCCCGCGGGCGGCTCCCTGAAGCCCGCCACGGCCGAGACCGTGGCCGCCAAGGAACACTACATCCATCAGGCCGGTAGCGAGGTCTTCAAGAACGCCGTCCGCGAGATGGCCGACAACAGCCGGCTGCTCATGGACCGCAACGGGTTCACCGGCGACCAGCTCAAGCTCTTCGTGCCGCACCAGGCCAACATCCGCATCATGGACGCGGCCGCCAAGCGGTTGGAGCTGGATCCCTCGCGCATGATGGTGAACATCGACCGCTACGCCAACACCACCACCGCCACCATTCCCACGGCTCTGCACCAGGCCTTCGGGGAGAAGCGGATGGCCAAGGGCGACCTGGTGGTTCTCTCGGCCTTCGGGGCCGGGTTCACCTGGGGCTCGACCCTGATGCGCTGGGCCTACTGATTCAGCCTCGCCATGCGGGTGGTCGCCGGAACCCTGAAGGGCCGCCGCCTTTCCTCGCCACCCCCTGAGGATCAGCGGGTGCGGCCCACGGCGGACCGGGCGCGGGAAGCCCTGTTCTCCATCCTCCAGCGCTGGCCCTCCGGCCCCTTCCTCGACCTGTGCGCCGGCACTGGAGCGGTGGGGCTTGAGGCCCATTCCCGGGGCTACGCCCCCGTCGCCTGCGTGGAGGCGGGGGAGCCCGGGTGGTCATGCCTGGTCCGCAACCTCGGCGGCAGCCCCGTCCAGGCCCTTCGGCTGGATGTGAAGCGACTGAAAGAGGAGGCCTTCCGGGCCCAGGCCGTGATCTTCCTGGATCCCCCCTACGAGCAGGCCGGGGAGCTGTGGCGCCGGATGGCCGCCCGCCTGAGGCTCTGGGTCGCCCCCGAGGGGGTCCTGGTCTTCGAGACGGACCGGCGTACCGTGCTGGAATTACAGCCCGGATGGGCACTGGCCGAAACACGCGAATATGGCGCAGCCCGATTCCATTTCTGGATCCCGTCCTGAATTCAGGGTGGTGGATCCTATACGGCTCGACGATGCCACGAGGGAACTCGTCCTCCGCCGCGTCCGCAACGGAATCGGCCTGGTCTGGGGCGTCACCGCGGCGGCGAGCTTCCTCCTGTTCCTGTTCTCGGCGCCCCCGGAATTCCGCGTCACCCTGTGGGGGGCCTTCTTGGCCCTGCTGTTCCTCGCCGCCGCCGCGGGAGCCTCTCTCCTCCACGTGCGTCAGCTGGAGACCGCCATCCGGTCCCGGGTGCTGGGGCCCGACCTCTACCGACCCCTGACCCGCTTCCCCCAGGCCTCCTCCCTGCTGTTCTTCTACCTCGGGGCCTGCCTGAGCACCTGCGGGTATTTCTGGGTGAAGTTCCGGCTGGGTCAGAGCCTCTGGGTGAGCCTTGCCACGACGGCCCTCTTCCTCGTGCTGTCCGGCCTGGGAAGCGTGTGCCTGTATTTCCTCACGAAGCAGAAACTCATCCGGATCTTCCGCCTCCTCGCCGCCCAGCCGGGCTTCGCGGATTCGCCCAGCCGCTTCGCCACGACCCTGGGCGCCAAGTTCGGTTTCGGCATCCTGGGCATCACCGGCGGTGTGCTGCTGGTCTCCATCCTGGTTTCCGGCCTTTCGCTGCAGTCCTCCATCCGAACCAAGGTCACCGCCTACGCCAGGAACGAGCTCATCAACCTCGCGGACTCCGTGTCCTTCGTGGAGGAGATGAACACCTCCCCCGAGGACCTGAACGCCTTCCTGGGCACCCTCAAGCTGGGCGCCGGGGGCGGCGTGTCCCTGCGCCTGACGCCCGCCCGGGGGGGCGGCCTCCTGGGCTCGAAGATCCAGCCTGCGGGTGCCGGCGACATCCTGGTGGTCCAGCCCCTGCCGGGCGGTTCCGAACTGCGGGCCGTCATCCCCGAAGCCGAGTACGCCGACGCCATCTGGAAGGCCCTCTGGCCCCAGGTCCCGGGCCTGGTCCTGGCGGCCATCTTCCTCACCTACTTCATCCGCTTCATCCTGCGGGACATCCAGCACCCCCTCCTCATGCTGAGCCGCAACACCCAGCAGGTGGGCGAGGGCCGCATCGACCGCCTGGAGGCGGTCTACAGCGACGATGAAGTCTCCGCCCTCGTGAACGGCTTCGGCCAGATGGTGGGCAGCCTCCGCGGGATGGTGGTGCAGATCCGCTCCGCGAGCCGCGACCTGGCCAAGGCCTCCGCCGCCATTCGCGAATCCGCCGATGGCGTGCGGCAGTCCAGCCAGGGGCAGCGCCAGCTCATCGAGGACTTCCACCAGGAGATCAACGAGCTGACGGACACCTCCATCGGCATCAGCGCCAGTTCGATGGAACTGAGCCTGGCCTCGGAGAGCACCAACGCCACCATCGTCGAGATGGCCGCCAGCGTGCAGCAGATCAACCAGAGCATGGACGAGCTCCTCATGGTCGTGGAGGGCATCACCTCCGCGATCCGCGACTTCGACATGGCCATCAAGAACGTGGGCAAGAACATCGACCACCTGGCGGGCCACGCCGAGCACACCAAGGAGTTCGCCGAGAACCTCGAGCAGAGCACCTCGGCCATCGACGACAGCGTGAAGATCGCCCAGCGCTACACCAAGAAGGTGATCCACAACGCGGGCCGGGGCATGGAGCTGGTGGCCCGGAACCGCGAGAAGATCCAGGTGATCGAACGCGTGGTGATGGATTTCCACGGCACCACGCGAACCCTCCTCCAGCTGGGCTCGGACATCGCGAAGATCCTGGACTACATCGAGGACCACGCGCAGCAGACCAACCTGCTGGCCCTCAACGCGGCCATCATCGCCACCCAGGGGGGCAGCGGGGACGGCCAGTCCAAGGGCTTCTCCGTGGTCGCCGACGAGATCAAGCAGCTCTCCGGCCAGACCGCCAAGTCCACCCAGGAGATCCAGCAGATCATCGGCACGCTGCAGGCGGAGATCCGCAAGGCCTACCAGCAGGTGGAACTGGGCCTGGACGCGGTGCGCGACGGCTCCGCCTCCGTGGGCCAGAGCGAGGAGGCCCTGCAGGCCATCCTGGAGTCCATCAGCGAGACCGACAGCGTGATCGAGAGCATCCTCAGCGAGACCCTGCAGCAGGCCGGGCAGGCTTCCCTCATCCATGAGGCCAACCGGAACATCCACAACCAGGTGGAGACCATCCGGTCCGTCATCGAGGAGCAGCAGCAGACCAGCAACTACATCCTGTCCCTGGCCATGAACGTGCAGCAGGCCACGGCGGTGGTGCGCGACTCGACCAAGGAGCAGAGCACGGGCAGCGACGAGATCGCCAAGGCCACGGAGCAGGTGCGGGCCCTGGCCAGCGACCTGCACGAGATCCTGGCCCGCCAGGAGGACCACGTGATCTCGCTGAAGGAGACCATGAACCGGGTGCTGGGGAAGGCCCTCGAGAGCGAGCGGGCCATCGAGGCCTCCAGCGGCGCGGTGGAGCAGCTGGGGGTCCAGGTCCACATGCTCAACCGCGAGGTCAACCTCTTCAAGTTATAGCTGTTAGGCTGGAACCGAATCCGGATTCCATCCATGTATCGTCTGTCCATCAAGACCAAGCTGAGCGCCGTCATCAGCACCCTGGTCCTCTCGTTCATCGCCTTCAATCTGCTCTACTACCCGCGCTGGGTGGAGATGCAGATCCGCTCCCAGGCTGAATTGAGTGCCCGCCAGGTGGCTGAGACGGCGAGCTATGCCCTGGGGCCGGCCGTGAGCACAGGCAACACCCGGGACATCGCCAAGGTGCTCCAGGGCGTTCAGAACATCCCGGCCTTCCGGTTCAGCGCGGTCTACGGGGCCCGTGGCGAGGCCCTGGACAGCACCCCCACCACGCCGGAATGGGCCATGGGCCAGCTCAACCAGGACGGGATCACCCAAACCTACATCCGCCGCGAGGACAACATGCTCGTGGCGGTGGCGCCAGTCTTCTACGAGGAGCCGCGGGCCGACCAGGTCGGCACCCTCATCATCGGATTCACCACCGAGGGCACCCAGGCAGCGGTGCGGGACAACATCCGGGCCAGCCTCGTGGTGGGCTTGGTGACGCTCATCCTGGGCATCGCCGTGTCCATTTTCCTGTCCAACCGCTACCTGCGGCCCGTGATCCAGCTGACGGAGGCCGCCCAGAAGGTGGCCCAGGGCAACCTCGAGGCGGTGTCCGTCAAGGTCTACACCCGGGACGAGATCCAGGATCTCAGCCAGTCCTTCGAGGTAATGACGGACAAGCTGCGGGTGTCCCGCGACGAGATCGAGCGCCAGAACCGCCTGCTGGAGTACCGCGTCCAGGAACGCACCCGGCAGCTCATGGAAACCATCTGGGAGCTGGAGGAGATCCGCGCGAACCTCGAGCAGCTGGTCCAGGACCGCACCCGTGGCCTGGAGCAGAGCCGGGCGGAATTGAAGGCCTGGGCCAGCACCCTCGAGGAGAAGGTGCACGAGAAGACCCAGGAGCTGCGGGACCTCAATGACAACCTGCTGACCAGCTACCAGCGCCTGAAGGAGGTCGACCGCCTGAAGGACGAGTTCCTGGCCAACATGAGCCACGAGCTGCGAACCCCGCTGAATTCCATCATCGGCTTCTCCGGCATGCTCATGCAGGATCCCAACGGACAGCTGGCGGTGGAGGCGAGGGAAGACCTTCAGATCATCTATCAGAACGGCCGGTCGCTTCTCGGGCTGATCGATTCGATCCTCGACCTCTCCAAGATCGAAGCGGGCAAGATGGACATGGAGCTGGAGGAGGTGGATCCCGTGCCGCTGCTGGATGAGGTGAAGGCCATGTCCGCCGGACTGATCCAGGGCCGTCCCATCGCGCTGCACTATCACCGTCCCGAGGGCGAGATCCGCGTGATGGGCGACCGCGATCGGCTGCGGCAGGTGTTCACCAACCTGGCCGGGAACGCCATCAAGTTCACCGAGTCCGGGGCCGTGACCATTTCGGCTGGCGTGGATGCCGGCCGCTTCCAGGTGCGCATCGAGGACACCGGCATCGGCATGACGCCCGAAGAGCTGGACCGGCTCTTCAAGCCTTTCCAGCAGGTGGACGGCAGCATCACCCGGCGCTTCGGCGGCACCGGTCTCGGCCTCGCCATCAGCCAGCGGTTCATGGGGCTGATGAACGGCAGGATCTGGGCCTCCAGCCGCAAGGGCGAGGGCAGCACCTTCGTGGTGGACATGCCCCTGGCGGGAGGCGCCCGGTGAGCGAGACCCCGGCCCGGATTCTCTGCATCGAGGACAACCCCATGAACTGGCGCCTGGTGCAGCGCCTGCTGTCCCAGGCCGGCTACGAGATGCACTGGGCGGAGGACGGACTGAAGGGTTGCGACCTGGCCCTGGCGCTGAAGCCCGCGCTCATCCTCCTGGACATCAACCTGCCGGGCCTGTCCGGCTTCGAGGTGGCCACGAAGCTGCGCCAGAGCCGCGATCTGGATGCCACCCTCATCGTGGCCCTCACCGCCAAGACGATGCGGCATGACCGCGAGACGGCCCTGGTCACAGGCTGCGACGGGTTCATCTCCAAACCCATTGATCCATTCCTGTTCGTCGGCCAGGTGGAGGCCTACCTCGGGGGACAGCGGGACCGGATCGAACAGGGCAGGGAAGGCGCGGCCCTCCGCCAGTTCAGCCGCCAGGTGGTGGAGCACCTGGAAACCCAGTTGCGCGAGGCGCAGGATGGCAACCGGAAGCTCCTGGAAGTGCAGTCGGAGCTGGAGCAGCACAGCCGCCATCTGTCCCGCCTGTTGTCCCTCAGCAAGGAGATCATCCCCGTCCAGGACGCCGGCGAGATCCTCGCCCGGGTGCTGGGGCAGCTCCATGAGGACCTTGGGCTGGGCTCCCTCCGCGTCTACCGGATGCACGGCAGTGGCGCCTACTATCAGGGCTTTTCGAAAGGCGGCGACGGCCTCGAGGAAACCCAGGTCCTGGCCGTGACCCATCCCCTGGCCACCTGGGCCGGGAGCCTGCCGGGAGGCGCGCCACTCACGGGGGCGGAGCTGCGGCTGTCGCCGGCCTGGGAGCTGGGCATCGACCTGGGGCTCTGGGATCCCAAGGCCCAGGCGCTGCTTCTGCCCCTCAGCAGCCGGTCGGAGGATGGCCGCCTGTGGGGCTTCCTCGCCACCGACCGGATCGCCCCGGCCTTCCTGCCCTTCGAGGCTGAACTGGCGGGCCTCTACGCGGGCATCCTGCAGGTGAGCCTCGAGAACGCCGGGCTCATCGCCCATCTGGCCGAGACGAGCCAGGCCCTGGGCAGCAGCTACGAAGGCCTGGAATCCGCCTACGAGGCGCTGAAGGACGCCCAGCGGGCCCTGGGCACCCAGAACCGCAAGACCGCGCTGGGCGGCCTGTTCATGAACATGGCCCAGCAGCTCCAGACCCCCGTGCAGACCCTGAAGGAGGAGAGCGCGATCCTGTCGATCTTCATGGACCGGCCGCAAGTTCCGGCCGCCCACGAGCGGGCCGAATGCCACCGCTCCATGGATCAGATCCGCAAGGCCATCTCGAAGGTGGACGGGCTGGTTCGCGCGCTGCTCCGCCGGGCAGGCCAGGGCGAGGCTACCGCCCCCGAGTGGATCCACCTCCATGACCTGCTGAAAGAAGAGCTCGACCTCATGCAGGCCGAGGGGCTCCTGCCCGATACCTGCCCCGTGGCTTTCAACCTCCAGGCGCCTCGGGACCTGCTCTTCGGCGTCTACAAGGATTTCGTCGAGGTGATCGGGCACCTGATCGTCCACGCACTGGGCGGCAGCCCCAGGACCATCCACCTGCGGACCTGGGGCGGCAAGCGGCACTTCCGCATCGAGGTCGAGGATGACGGCGGGCCCATCCACCCCGCGGTACTCGAGGAGGCCTTCGAGCCCTTCCCGGACCTCCGGCCCCAGGTCGAGGCGGGCGGACGCCGACCGGGCCAGGGACTGCCCGCCTGCGCCCAGCTCATGAACGCCTACGGTGGAACCGTCCAGGTGCTGCCCACGGCGGAGGGGACCCTGGTCCGCCTCAGCCTGCCCATGGAGTAGCGCCCGCCTCTATCGGGTGACGACCTTCTCGATGCGTTTCTCGAAGGCTGTGCCGAGCACCAGCCTGTGGACGAAGATACCGGGCGTGTGGATGGCGTCGGGGTCCAGGGCGCCGACCTCGACGATCTCTTCCACTTCGGCGATGCAGACTTTGCCGCAGGTGGCGGCCATGGGATTGAAGTTCCGGGCGGTCTTGCGGAAGACGAGATTGCCCAGCCGGTCGGCCTTCCAGGCCTTCACCAGGGCGAAGTCCGCGAAGATGCCGGCCTCCAGCACGCACTCCCGGCCGCGGAGGATCCGCGTCTCCTTGCCCTCGGCGACTTTCGTGCCGGCCCCCGTGGGCGTGAAGAAGGCCGGAATCCCCGCGCCGCCGGCCCGCATGCGCTCGGCCAGGGTGCCCTGGGGCACCAGCTCCACTTCCAGCTCGCCGCTGAGGAACTGCCGCTCGAACTCGGCATTCTCCCCGACGTAGCTGCTGACCATCTTCCGAACCTGGCGGTTCTTCAGGAGGATTCCCAGGCCGAAGTCGTCCACGCCGGCATTGTTGGAGTAGCAGGTGAGGTCCTTCACGCCGGTCTGGGCGAGGGCGGCGATCAGGTGCTCTGGAATGCCGCAGAGGCCGAATCCGCCCACGGCCAGGTGGGCACCGTCGGGGATGTCCTTCACGGCCTCCAGGGCTGAGCTGACACGCTTGTCCATCATGGCGGGAACCTCGGGATGTCCCATCAGTGTGCCATCTCTGGCATTCTGCTCCAGTTCCTGTTTGCACCTGAAAGGGGAAAACCATGAAGGCCCTGACCCTTGCGGCACTGTGCTCCCTCACCCTCCTGGCTCAGCCGGCGCCGGAGGAAGGCTTGAAGGACGTCCGGGAGGTCCATCTCCGGAACGTGAAGAAGCTCACCGCCACCGGCTCCAACGCCGAGGCCTATTGGTCCAGTGACGGCCGGAAGATCATCTTCCAGAGCACCCGGGACGGGTATCCATGCGACCAGCTTTACGTCATGAACGCCGATGGCTCGAACCAGGTTCGGGTGAGCACCGGCAAGGGGCGCGTGACCTGCGGCTGGTTCCTGCCGGGCGATGGCCGGATCGTTTTCGCCAGCACCCACGGCGCCGGCCCGGAGTGCCCCGAGGGGCCGCCCTTCACCCCGGGCAAATACCAGTGGCCCGTGTTCCAGGGCTACGACCTCTACATGGCCAAGGCGGATGGCAGCGAAGCGAAGCCCTTCCTGCCTTCGCCGGGGTACGACGCGGAGGCCACCGTGGCCCCCAACGGGAAATGGCTGGTCTTCACCAGCGAGCGCAGTGGGGACGTGGACCTCTGGCGGGCCGACCTGGACGGCGAGCACCTGATGCGGCTGACGGACGGCGTGGGTTATGACGGCGGCGCGGTGTTCAGCCCCGATTCGAAGCTCATCGTGTGGCGCACCAACTACCCCAAGGGCGAGGCGGCCACGGCGAAGTACAAGGATCTCCTCAAACAGCACCTCGTCGAGCCGATGGACATGGACATCTGGGTGATGAACGCCGACGGCACGGGCAAGCGCCAGGTCACGAAGCTGCCTGGCGCGGCTTTCGCGCCCATCTTCACGCCGGACGGGAAGGGCATCGTCTTCGCGACCAACCACCACGACCAGAACGGCAAGGGCCGGAGCTTCGACCTCTTCCGCATCGCCCTGGACGGCACCGGCCTCGAGCGCATCACCTGGACCGGAGTCTTCAATTCCTTCCCCCACTTCAGCCCCGACGGGAAGAAGCTGCTCTGGGTGAGCGGACGGGCCCCGCGCGGATCGCGCCAATTCGACGTCTGCGTCGCGGAGTGGGTGCCTTGAACCTCAAACCCGCCATCTTCCTGGACCGCGACGGCACCCTCAACGAGGAGGTGGACTACCTGTCCGATCCCGAGCAGCTGGTGCTGATTCCCGGGGCCGCGGCGGCCGTGGCCCGGCTCAACGCCAAGGGGATCCCCGTGGTGGTGGTGACCAACCAGAGCGGCATCGGCCGGGGCAAGTACGACTGGCAGGATTTCGCCGCGGTGATGAGCCGGATGGGCACCCTGTTGGCCCTGGAGAATGCCTGGATCGACGCGGTCTACGCCTCCCCGCACCACGAGCTGGGGCAGGGGGAGTATGCCGTCTCCGACCATCCGGACCGGAAGCCGAATCCCGGCATGCTGATGCGGGCCGCGGAGGAGCACGACCTCGACCTCGCGCGCTCCTGGATGATCGGCGACAAGGACATCGACCTGGACGCGGGGCGGCGGGCTGGGTGCCGGGTGGCCCTGGTACGGACGGGGTACGGATCCCGGGTGGACGGCTCGGGTGCCGACCTGGTGGCTGCGGACCTCCCCGAGGCGCTGGACCGGATCCTGGCCCAGTGGCCATGATCCTTCTCCAGAAAACAGACCTGGTTCTGGGCACCCTTCTCCAGCGCTACAAGCGGTTCCTGGCGGACGTGCGGCTCGGCGACGGCAGCGTCGTCACCGCCCACTGCACCAACACGGGAACCATGAAGACCTGCTGGGAACCCGGTGACCGGGTACTGCTGGAGCGGGCTGCGAATCCGGATCGCAAGCTGAAGTACACCTGGCTGGCCGTTGAGCGGCCCGGCGGCTGGGTGGGCGTGGAGACGGGCGTGCCCAACCGCGTGGTGGCCGAAGCCGCCCGGAAGGACGCCCTGCCGGGCCTGGCTGGTCTGCGGAACGTTCGAACGGAGGTTCGGTACGGCTCCGAGAAGAGCCGGATAGATGTCCTGGCCGAGGACGCCGCGGGCCGCCAGGTCTACATCGAGGTGAAGAACACCACCCTGAAGGAAGGGGCCTGGGCCCTCTTCCCGGATGCGGTCACGGAGCGTGGGACCAAGCACCTGCGGGAGCTGCAGGCCATGGTCCGCGAGGGCCACCGGGCGGCCATCGCCTTGTTCGTGCACCGCACGGATGTGGATCGCTTCGACGCCGCGCGGGAGGTGGATCCGGTATATGCCGCGGAACTGGATCGCGCCGCCGAGACGGGCGTGGTGGTGCTGCCTCTGGCTGTGCGCCTCGTCACAAGCCCGGGGGCCGACGGCCGCTGGCAGCTTTCCTGGGAACTCCCAGGCCTTCTGCCCTGGGTTCCGCGGCGATAGACTGGTGGCTCACGCCAGCCCCATGCCGGAGACCCCATGTCCACTGCCGCATCTGACCTGATGAAGACCCCGCTCAACGCCGCGCACCGGGCGCTGAACGCCAAGATGGTGGATTTCGGGGGCTGGGACATGCCCGTGCAGTACCCCGCCGGGATCATCGCCGAGCACGAGGCCGTCCGCACCAAGGCCGGCCTCTTCGATGTCAGTCACATGGGCGAGATCCGCGTGAAGGGCCCCGGCGCCCTGGCGCTGGTGGAGCACCTCACGCCGAATGCGGTCTCGAAGCTGGTCATCGGCCAGGTCCACTACACCGCCTTCCTCTACGAGAACGGCACCTTCGTGGACGACCTGCTGGTCTACCGGGAGGGCGAGGAGGAGTTCCTGCTGGTGGTGAACGCCGGCAACTCCGACAAGGACTTCGCCTGGGTGCAGAAGCACGCCCCGGCCTTCGACTGCACGGTGGTGAACGAAAGCCCCGTCACGGGCCAGATCGCGCTCCAGGGTCCCCTCGCGGTCCAGATTCTCCAGCCCCTCACCAAGACCCCGCTGGATCCCATCGGCTACTACTTCTTCACCCACGGCGAGGTCGCCGGGATCAAGTGCCTCATCAGCCGCACAGGCTACACCGGCGAGGACGGCTTCGAGCTTTACTGCGCCGCCGCCGACACTGAGCGCCTCTGGAACGCGGTGCTGGCCGCCGGGAAGCCGCTGGGCCTGCTGCCCGCGGGCCTGGGCTGCCGCAACACGCTCCGCCTCGAATGCAAGATGGCCCTCTACGGCCATGAGATCGACGACACCATCCACGCGCTGGAAGCCGGCCTCGGCTGGATCGTGAAGCTGGACAAGGGACCCTTCATCGGCCGCGACGCCCTCCTGGCCGCCAAGGCCGCGCCGGCGCCCCGCAAGCTGGTGGGCTTCAAGACCCTGGAGAAGCGCGACATCGCCCGGGACCACATGCCCGTGGTGCAGGACGGCAAGCAGGTCGGCTTCGTCACCAGCGCCGCGCCTTCGCCCACCTGTGGCATCAACCTGGGCCTGGCCTACGTCCCCACCGAGCAGGCCAAGCTGGGCGGCCGCATCCAGATCGAGATCCGCGGCCGAGCCGTGGATGCCGAGATCATCCCCACGCCCTTCTACAAGCGCCAGAAGTAGATCCAGACCTCGCCATCAACCCCGCACCACCCTGGAGGATCCATGTTCCCTGCCGACCTGAAGTACACCAAGGACCACGAGTGGCTGAAGCCCGCCGGCGACGGCACCGCCCTGGTGGGCATCACGAACTACGCCCAGGATGCCCTGGGTGACGTGGTGTTCGTGGACCTTCCGGAGGTCGGCGCCACCTTCGGGCAGGGCGAGGAATTCGGCACGGTGGAATCCGTGAAGACGGTTTCGGAGCTGAACATGCCCGCCGCGGGCGAGGTGCTGGAGATCAACAGCGCCCTGGCCGATCATCCGGAGGCCGTGAACGAGGATCCCTACGCCAAGGGCTGGATGGTGAAGATCAAGGTGACGGGCGACCTGTCCGGCCTCTTGGACGCCAAGGCCTACGAGGCCCTGGTGAGCGCGGAAAGCCACTAGGCGCGTGTCCGTCCAGGTCCTGGCCGCCCTGCTCTGGGGGATGGCGCCGGCACAGACGCCGGCGCCATCCCCTCAAGTCCATCTGGCCGTGGCCCCGGCCCGCGCCCCGGAATCCGACGCGGCCCGCATCCTGCGCCTCCGGGCGCTGGTGGAGGCCGCCGAGAAGGCCCAGGAGGCCGATGACGACGAGGCAGCGGCCCTGCGCTCCGACGAGGCCGATGTCCTCACCGCGGACTGGTCGCCGGACTTGCTCCGGCAGCCTGAGGTGCAGTCCCTGCTGCAGCGGCTGAAGGAGGTGCAGGATCAGCTGGCCGCGGGCGGACCCGCCGAGGCGGAACCCGAACCGGGGCTCAAGGCCCAGGAGGAGGTGGTCTCCATCTCAGGCGAGGAGCTGCGGCTCGAACTGGAGCGGGTGCGGTCGGCGGAGCAGGGCGCCACCTACGACTACCCCATCGACCTCAACGACAAGGTGCTCACCTGGGTGAGCCTCTTCAGCACCACCAAGCGCGGCTTCATGGAGAACGCCCTGGGCCGCGCCTCGATGTACATGCCCATGATCCGGCAGGTCTTCGCGGAAGAGGGCGTGCCCTCGGACCTGGCCTACCTGGCGGTCATCGAGTCCGGCTTCCGGAACGAGGCCAAGAGCCGCGCCAAGGCCGTGGGCATGTGGCAGTTCATCCGTTCCACCGGCCGCATCTACGGGCTGACGGCCAACGCCTGGGTGGAGGAGCGCCGCGACCCCGTGAAGGCCACCCGGGCCGCCGCGCGGTACCTCAAGCGGCTCTACGAGATCAGCGGCGACTGGTACCTGGCCGCCTCCAGCTACAACGCGGGGCCCCTCACCCTCGACCGCGCCATCCAGAACCTCGGAACCCGCAATTTCTGGGATCTGGCCCGCTCCCGGTGGCTGCGCACGGAAACCAAGAACTACGTCCCGGAGCTCTGCGCCGCCATCCTGGTGGGCCGGAACCCCGAGCGCTACGGCCTGCGCATCGCCCCGCTCACGCCCTACGCCTACGAGACCGTCACCGTCTCCAGCATGACCAGCCTCACGGTGCTGGCCCGCTGCGCGGGTACCGACGCGGCGACCCTGAAGGCCCTGAATCCCGAGCTGCTGCGCGGTTCCACGCCGCCGGGGAGCTACGCGCTGCGCGTGCCGCCGGGCAAGGCCCTGGACTGCCTCCGTCAGCTGGCCGGCATGCCCGCGGGCAAGCGGCTCGACTTCAAGAGCTACACGGTGAAGAAGGGCGACACCCTCGCCAAGGTGGCGCGGCGCTTCAAGCTGGATCCGGAGGATCTGCTTTCCGCCAACGACCTGACGGCCAAGCAGTTCAAGGTGGGACGCCGCCTGCTGGTGCCGCCGCCGCCCGCCACTGGCGCGGACGACCGTGACCTCACCGGCGGCGCGCGACGGGTGGCCCTTGGCGACCGCCCGCTGGCCCCGCTGCCCGCGCTGCCGGGCGACCTGGGCACGGCGACCGAGGATGCCCAGAAGTCGGCCCTGCCGCCCGTGCCCGCGGCCGTGCAGGCGCCCGTCCCGACCAGCACTCAGCCTGTACCCCAACCGGTGATGACCCAGCCCGCCGGGCCGGAAGGCCCGGCAGTGGTTTCCGAGCCGTCCAGGCCCGCGCTTGCCAAGGCCGCCCCGGCCGTCGTCCGCGCCAAGGCGGGGGACACGCTGGCGAAGCTCTCCCGCGCCCACGGCGTGTCCCTCGGCGAGCTGATCCGGCTTAATCCCGAGGCCGCCCGGGCGCTGCATCCCGGCGACGAGGTGCGGCTTCCCGGCGGATCCGCGCCTGCGGGGCGGGCTGTCGGACCCATGCCTTTCCACCGGGTGCAGAAGGGCGAAACGCTCGCCTCCGTCGCCCGGAAATACGACCTGGACATCAAGGATCTCAAGGCCTGGAACCGGCTCAAGGGCGACCGCATCCAGGTGGGGCAGAAACTCCGACTGACCGCCAGGTGATCAGTGCTTGCAGGAGCGCAGAAGGGGTGCAATACTAGGTCTTCCCGATTGGGGCCATAGCTCAGCTGGGAGAGCGCTTGCATGGCATGCAAGAGGTCGTCGGTTCGATCCCGATTGGCTCCACCAAAACAGAAGGCCACCGCAAGGTGGCCTTCTTGCTGAGTCCTGAAAGCCGCCTCCCATGCTCGCTTCCCTCAACCACGTGGACTTGCGCTTCGGCCCCCAGGAGGTGCTGAAGGACGTGACCTGGGCCATCCAGGAGGGCGAGTGCTGGGGCGTCATCGGCCGCAACGGCGCAGGCAAGAGCACGGTCTTCAAGCTGCTGCTGGGCCAGCTGGAGGCCGATGCAGGCACGGTGGTGCGGCCTACGAAGGAACGCGGCATCCGCATGGGGCACTACGCCCAGGATCTTGTTCCGGAAACGGAAGGCAGCGTGCTGGAGGAGGCGCTGGCGGCCTTCGGCGATGTGGAGCGGCTGCAGCACGAGATGCGCGAGCTCGAGCACCACATGGGCGAGGCGGGCCAGGACCTCGATGAGGTGATGGCCCGCTATCAGAAGGTGACCGAGGCGTTCGAGCACCTCGACGGCTTCACCATCCGCGCCCGGGCCGAGAGCATCCTGCAGTCCCTCGGCTTCAGCGCCGCCGATTTCGAGCGCCCCGTGGGGACCCTATCCGGCGGCCAGAAGAGCCGCGTGATGCTGGCCAAGGCCATCCTCCAAGGCCAGGACCTGCTGCTGCTGGACGAACCCACCAACCACCTGGACCTGCCCAGCCTGCGCTGGCTCGAGGGGTTCATCCAGGACACCGATGCCACCGTGGCGATCATCAGCCACGACCGGTACTTCCTCGACAAGATCGCCACCGAGATCCTGGAGCTGGACCTGGGCCGGTCGCGGAGCTACGAAGGCAACTACTCCGAGTTCATGGAGAAGAAAGAACAGGAGCTCGAGCTGCAGGAGCGCCACTTCGAGCAGCAGCAGGCCTACATCAAGAAGCAGGAGGAGTACATCCGCCGCAACATCGCGGGCCAGAACACCAAGCAGGCCCGCGGACGGCGCACGCACCTCTCCAAGCTCGACCGCATCCAGAAGCCTCTGCGTGACCGCCGCAAGGTGAAGTTCACCTTCCCCGAGACCCAGCGCAGCGGCGACGTGGCCCTGGTGCTGGAGAACGCCGCCGTGGGCTGGGGCGGCAAGCCGCTCTACGCGCCGCTGGAGCAGTTGCAGATCAAGCGCGGCCAGAAGATGGGCATCGTGGGACTCAACGGCACCGGCAAGTCCACCCTGCTGAAGGCCATCTCCGAGGAGATTCCCTTCATCGCGGGCCAGGCGCGCCTGGGCAGCCAGGTGAAGCTGGGCTACTTCGACCAGCACCACCGGAACCTGGATCCGCGGAACACGGTGTTCCAACAGATCCACGCGGTGACCCCGCAGGCGATGAAGCAGGACATCCTGGGCTTCCTGGCCAAGTTCCAGTTCCGAGGCGATGAGGTGGACAAGCCCGTCACGGCGCTTTCCGGCGGCGAGCGGGCGCGGCTCAGCATCGCCACGCTCATCCGCAACGGCGTGAACCTGCTGCTGCTGGACGAACCCACCAACCACATGGACATCCCCAGCATGGAAGCCATGGAGGACACGATCCTCAGCTTCACGGGGGCCGTCATCGTGGTGACCCACGACCGCTACCTGCTGGGCCGCGTGGCCGACTCGCTGCTGCGCATCCACGAGGGCCGGGCCGAGTTCCGGGAAGGCGGCTACGAGGATCACCAGGCCTGGGTGGATCTGGACCTGGGCCAGGAGGAGGAAGCCGGTTCCGGCGAGGCGCCGAAGGCCGCCGCGGCGTCCGCCCCGAAGGCGATTCCCGCCCTGAAAGCTGCACCCGTGCCTAAGCCGGTGGTTCCTGCGAAGCCTGTGGCCGTCGACAAGGACAAGCAGCGGACGGTGAAGCGCTTCGAGAAGCAGGTGGCCGAGGCCGAGGCCCGGGTGGGCGAGCTGGAGGCGAAGCTCGCCAACCTGCAAAAGGAGATGGCCGACATGGACCCCTCCGACTGGCAGGCCTTCAACGCCCAGCTGGATGCGCAGAAGGCCCTGGAGGCCGACCTGGCCTACGCCATGAGCGACTGGGAAGCCGCCCAGGGCGCCCTGGAAGACGCCCAGCGTTGAGGTTGGTCCCCCTCAGGCCGCCGTGGCTGGCCTCCGCCGCCAGGCCCGGATCAGCCAGGCGGCCACGAGCGCGTTGAAGATCAGCCCGAAGAGGGCTTCGCCGTTGAAGATGCGCACCTGGCCGCCGAAGAAGCTGGGCCGGCCCAGGTAGACATCGCCCAGCAGGACGGGGTTCCACAGGTTCCAGCTGAGGTGGAGCACCGCGCAGGGCCAGATCGAGCGGCTCCACAGGTAGAAGGCCGCGAAGGGCACCGCCGAGGCGGCGATGGAGAGGAGGAAGACCGTGTTCAGGACCGGGTGTCCCTTCTGGGTGCTGGAGAAGACGATGGGCAGGTGGAAGCTGGCCCACACCGGCACCGTCAGGGCCGCGGCCATGAGTGGACGACTTGCCCACCGGCGCACCAGGTAGCCACGCCAGCCCGTCTCTTCACCGAGCTCGCCCGGAAAGATGCCGTGGAGGAGCAAGGTGGGGATGAAGAGCAGGGCGCGGAATCCGTGGTGCAGCCAGGCCAAGGATCTTGGCAACGCCGCCTTCAACCGATCGGGCCAGTGGCTTTGGTAGGCGAGGGCCACCAGCAGCCAGGGCAGCAGCAGGATGATCCACTTCACGGCCAGCAGGCCCAGCGCGGCGATTCCCCGCGCCGATGGCCCGCCGAACAGGCGATAGCTGTAGGCTTCGGGCTGCAGGCGGATGAAGTCCGGCGTGCCTGACACGGCGCGCCAACCGTAGGCCAGACCCAGGCAGAAGAGGATCATGAGCCAGGGATAGACCATGGCCAGCAGCCAGGGGCGCCATCCGGTGAAGGCGAGCCCCATGGCCCGGGGCGTTTCCCGCCGGAAGGCCCAGGCGCAGCCGAGGGCCACGAAGGCCGGAACGCACATGAGCAGACGGATGAGGATGATCCGGCGCTCATCCATCAGCCACCACGCGCCCACGGCCCAGCTGAGCGGCAGGGCCAGGGCGATGAACCAGACGGTCTCCTTGCGGGTGGGCATGCAGGCTCCGGATGAGGTTCGGAGCAGACTACGGCCAAACCGATCCGGAGCGGAACCGCAGAAGGGGCGAGGGCCCCGGTTCCGGGGGTCAGGCCCAGCGCATCTCGGCGGTGAAGTGGCGCAGATACTTGCTCTGCTTCTCGATCTTCACCCCTCGGATGCTCCCCGCCTGGGCCTTCACCTCGGCGATGACCTCGGCGGCGAAGTCGAAGTGGCTCTGGGTGTACATGCGGCGGGGGAAGGCCAGGCGCACCAGCTCCATGCTGTGGTAGGTCTCAGTGCCGTCGTCCAGGCGCTTGCCGAACATGACGGACCCGATCTCCACGCCGCGGATGCCGCCTTCCAGGTAGAGGGCGTTGCAGAGGGCCCAGGCCGGGTAGTGCTCCACGGGCATGTCCGGCAGCACGGTCTTGGCGTCGATGTAGACGGCGTGACCGCCCGTGGGCTTCACGAAGCCGACGCCGGCGGCCTCCAGCTTCTCGCCCAGGTATTCGGCGGTGCGCAGGCGGTAGCGGAGGTAGTCCTCCTCCATGCCCTCCTCCAGGCCCACGGCCAGGGCTTCCAGGTCGCGCCCAGCCAGGCCGCCGTAGGTGGGGAAGCCCTCGGTGAGGATGAGCATGTTGCGGACCGCGTCCAGCCACTCGTCGGAACGCAGCATGATGAAGCCGCCGATGTTGACCATGCCGTCCTTCTTGGCGCTCATGGTGCAGCCGTCGGCGTAGCTGAACATCTCCTGGCAGATGGCCTTGATGGGCGTGTTCTGGTAGCCGTCCTCGCGGAGCTTGATGAACATGGCGTTCTCGGCGAAGCGGCAGACGTCCATGATGAAGGGCTTGTTGTATTTCTTCAGGAGGGCGGCGTAGGCGCGGATGTTGGCCATGGAGACGGGCTGGCCGCCGCCGGTGTTGTTGGTCACCGTGATCATGCCGAAGGGGATGCGGTGGCCTTCCTTCTGGAGCGTCGCTTCGACTCGCGCGAGGTCGATGTTGCCCTTGAAGGGGTGGATGAGGCTGGGCTGGAGCCCCTCGGGGATGACCAGGTCCACGGCCTCGACGCCGTTGAACTCGAGGTTGGCCCGGGTGGTGTCGAAGTGGCAGTTGTTGGGCACCAGGTCGCCCTGCTTGCACACGGCCGTGAACAGCACCTTCTCGGCGGCCCGGCCCTGGTGGGTGGGGATGAAGTGGGCCATGCCCGTGATGCCCTTGAGGACGGCCTCGAGGCGGAAGAAGCTGCGCGCCCCGGCATAGCTCTCGTCGCCCACCATGATGGCGCCCCACTGGGCGGAGCTCATGGCTCCGGTGCCGGAATCCGTCAGCCAGTCCAGCAGCACGTCCTCGGCCCGCAGCTTGAACACGTTCAGCTTCGCGGCTTCCAGCAGCTCCATCCGCTCCTGGGCGCTGGTCATGCGGATGGGCTCGACGGACTTGATGCGGAAGGGCTCGATCATGGTGCGGGGCATGGCGGCTCCAGGCGAAAAGACCAGAGTACCGAAGGCCGGGGGAATCGGCATCACAAGGGGCCCAGAGCCATGGGACCGGAGAAGGGGACTGGCGGCGCGGACCGCCCCAGGCGATCCTGGAGCGTTCGGAGTGAACATGAGTCTTCTGCTGGCCGTGGACGTGGGGAACACCAATGTGGTGCTGGGGATCTTCGACCTCTCCAAAGGTCCGGACTCGCCCCTGGTCTGCTCCTGGCGCCTGGCCACCAGCCGCGAGCGCACCGTGGACGAGTACGGCCTCTCGGTGCTGGCCCTCATGCGCCACCAGGGCATCGAGGCCAGCCAGATCAAGCACGTGGCCATCTCCTGCGTGGTGCCGCCCCTGCACCCGGTGCTCATGAGCCTCGCCAAGGCCTTCTTTGGCGTGGAGGCCTTCTACGTCGAGCCCGGCGTGAAGACCGGCGTGAAGGTGCTCATCGACAACCCGGCGGAGCTGGGCGCCGACCGCCTGGTCAACGCCGTGGCGGGCATCGAGAAGTTCGGCGCGCCGCTCATCGTGGTGGATTTCGGCACTGCCACCACCTTCGACGTGGTCAACGCCAAGAAGGAATACCTGGGCGGCCTCATCTGCCCCGGCCTGAAGATCAGCGCCGATGCCCTGTTCCAGCGGGCCAGCCGCCTGCCCAGGGTGGAGATCGCCGAGCCCGAGCGCCTCGTGGGCCGCAACACGGTGCAGGCCATGCAGTCGGGCATCTTCTACGGCTACGTGGGCATGGTGGACGGCATCCTCGACCGCCTGCTGGAGGAGTGCCCGGAGGCCAAGGTGGCCGCCACGGGGGGGCTGGGCCGCGTGATCGCGCCCCACACCAAGCACATCAAGCACATCGCCCCCGACCTCACCCTGGACGGCCTTCGCATCCTCTGGTTCCGCAACCAGGGCGGGCGGAAGTAGCGGATGGCCCTTCCGCTCATCCGGTTGGCCACGGTGGACTCCACCCAGGCCTTCCTGCGGCGGAACCCGCACCTCTTCCCCTGCGCCGTGCTGGCGGATCAGCAGACCGAGGGCCGGGGACGCCAGGGTAGCCGCTGGGAGAGCGCCCCGGGGGCCGGCCTGTGGCTCTCGGCCGCGCTTCCGGCGCCGTCAGGCCTTGCCCCAGGCGTGGTGCTGCAGCGCGCCATGCTCGCCGCCGCCCGGGTGCTGGACCCGGAGGCCCGGGCCCTGGGCCTGAAGTGGCCCAATGATCTGGTGGCCTGGCGGGAGGGCCGCCTGGTGAAGCTGGGGGGCATCCTGGGCGAGCAGGCTGGCGGGCGCCTCATCTTGGGCCTCGGGGTCAACCTGACCGAGGCCCCGGACCTGCCGGACCGCGCCATTCCTCCGGCGAGCCTGAGGGACCTGGGGTTGGCCTCCATCTCGCCCACCAATCTGTCCGTTCATATCACAAGCCATTGGATAGATTTAGGGGATGAATTTCAACCTCTTTTCAGGTGGCCCGCCGCCGGCGCGGCCCTGCAATGGGGGGAGGGGCAGGGCACCTGCCTGGGATGGGAGCCTGACGGCCGGTTGAAGGTCGCCACCGCCGGAGGGATTCGGCGCCTCAGCGTGGGAGATGTCTCGGGGCTGGGCTAGGCAGGTCTCGGACATGCCGGCCTACCCGAAGCGCTGAGGCCGTTCGAGTCGAAGGGCGAAACGACCACCACCAAGGCACCAAGAACTGCAAAGGCGTTTCTGTTGCTTTTTCTTGGTGCCTTGGTGGTGAACCCTGGCTTTTTGGGCGCTCGCGAGGCCGCGCCCCTAGAGGCCCCCGGTGAGCGCGGACCCTGTGGGGGAGGCTGACCTCGCCCCGGGGCCAAATGGTGCCTTGAGCATTGATGCTAAAGAGAGCACTGTTTGATTGTTTTTTGAAACCATCAACCAGAAAGGGATGCGCCATGAGCCAGACTGCCCAGGACTCGACCCCCCTTTCTCCGCGCTGGCGCCAGGCGGTCGTCCTCGTGATGATCTTCGGCTTCAGCCTGCTGATCTGGATCACGGCCAAGACCTATACCGGCGCGCCGCCGATCCCCGCCCGGGTGGTCGGAGCCACCGGACAGATGCTCTTCACGGGGGAAGAGATCAGGGATGGCCAGGAAGTCTTCTTGAAATACGGCCTCATGGAGCACGGAACCCTCTGGGGGCATGGGGCTTACCTGGGGCCCGACTACACCGCCGAATACCTGCATCGCCTGGCCGAGATCGGGCGGGACACGCTGGCCCGGGCGCGATACGGCCTGGCCTTCCAGGATCTGAGTGAAGGCCAGGCGCTCGAGATCGGGGCCCTGCTGAAAAGCCAGATCAAGCAGAACCGCTACGATCCCGGGACGGACACCCTCCGGTTTACCGAAGTCGAGACCGCTTCCTACCGCCTCCAGGTGGAGGAATGGCGGACCTATTTTTCCGGCAGCAAGGCCGCGGTGGGACTGCCCGCGAACTTCATCCAGGACGAGCGGGAGCTGACCCGCCTCACCGCCTACTTCGCCTGGGCCACCTGGGCCACCGTGGCGCCCCGTCCGGGGAAGGACTACTCCTACACCAACAACTGGCCCTATGAGCCCCTGGTGGGCAATGGCCCCACCGCCTCGACCTACCTGTGGAGCGCCCTGAGCCTCATCACCCTGCTGGGGGGCCTGGGCCTGATCCTCTTCATCTTCGGGAAGTTCAACTACCTGGGCTGGGGTGGCGCCGCGGGCTGGAAGCACGCCGAGGAGGGCCGGCTCCATGCCTGGACCCTCACGCCCAGCCAGAAGGCCGTGGCCTTCTTCTTCGCCGTGGTGGCGGTGCTCTTCCTGGGGCAGGCCGCCCTCGGCGGCGTCCTCGCGCACTATCGCGTCGAGCCGGACGGGTTCTACGGCTTCGACCTGGCCCGGCTGCTGCCCTACAACCTGGCGCGGACCTGGCACCTGCAGCTGGCGATCTTCTGGATCGCCACGGCCTGGGTCGGCGGCGGGCTCTTCCTGGCGCCCCTGGTGGGCGGTTCGGAACCCCGGGGGCAGAGGACCGGCGTGCTGGTCCTGCTTGGCGCTTTGGCCATCGTCGTCTTCGGCAGCCTGTTCGGCGAAATGGCCGGAATCAACAACATGCTGGGCGGCCTGTGGTTCTGGCTGGGGCATCAGGGGAGCGAGTATCTCGACCTGGGCCGCTTCTGGCAGCTGTTGCTGGCGGCCGGGCTCATCTTCTGGCTCTTCCTCATGTTCCGGGCCCTGCGCCCGGCCATGAAGGGCGGCGCGCAGGGCGAGCTGCCCTCGCTCTTCTTCTACGCGGCCATCGCCATCCCGCTCTTCTATGTTCCGGCCCTGTTCTACGGGCCGCGCACCAACTTCGCGGTCATCGACAACTGGCGCTTCTGGATCATCCACCTCTGGGTGGAGGGCTTCTTCGAGCTCTTCGCCACGGTGCTGGTGGCGGTGATGTTCTACCAGCTGGGCCTGGTGACGGCGAAATCCGCCACGCGGCTGGTCTACCTCGACGCCATCCTCTACCTGGCCGGCGGCATCATGGGCATCGGCCACCACTGGTACTTCACGGGGCAGGGCACCCTGAACATGGGCCTTGCCGCCAGCTTCTCCGCCCTGGAGGTGGTCCCCCTCACGCTGCTGACGCTGGACGCCTGGGACTTCATCCGCCTGCAGGACAAGAACTGCGACGACTGCGGCCGGCCCCTGGCCGCGAAACAGCGCTGGGCCATCAAGTTCCTCATCGCCGTGGGCGTCTGGAACTTCGTGGGGGCGGGCGTCTTCGGATTCCTCATCAACCTGCCCATCGTCTCCTACTTCGAGGTGGGCACGACGCTGACGGCCAACCATGGGCACGCGGCCATGTTCGGCGTCTTCGGCATGCTGGCCCTGGCCGTCCTGGTGTTCTGCCTGCGGGAGCTCAAGGGTGACCGGGCCTGGCGCAGCGCGGAGAGGTTCATCCGCGTGGGCTTCTGGGGCCTCAACATCGGCCTGGGGCTGATGATGCTGCTGGATCTTTTCCCTGGCGGCGTGATCCAGCTCTGGGACGTCCTCTCCAACGGCTACTGGCACGCCCGGCGCCTGTCCTTCCTCATGGGGGGCAGCTTCCATGCGCTGGAGTGGGTGCGCATCGTGGCCGACATGGTGTTCCTCCTCGCCGGGGCCCTGCCCATCGCCTACGGCACCCTGCGGCTGGTGTTCCTCCCTGAACCGGAAGACGCAGCCTGAACCACGAACCCGCGCGACCCAGGAGTCCCCATGACCATCACGAACCTGCAGGAAGCCCTCCCCATGCCCGAATCGCAGCGGGCCAACCTTCCGCTCATCGATGTGGAGCACGGCACCAAGGTGGTCCTCGTCGCCTTGCCGAGAGGCGTCAAGATCGCGCCCCACAAGGCGCCCTACGTGGCCAGCGCGCAGCTGCTGACCGGACGCATCGAGGTGCTCAAGGGCGAAACCTGGATCCCCATGGCGCCCGGTGAACGGGTGGTCTTCGACAAGGACCAGCCCCACGCCCTGACCGGAATCGAGTCCTCCTATGTCCTCGTGACCCACATGCGGGGCTAGGAGCGGTGGCAGATCCAGGCAACTCCCATCCCACGGTCCTCATCGTCGGCGGCGGGTTCGGGGGCCTGCGGGCCGCCCGGGCCCTGGCCGCCGCACCCGTGCGCGTGGTGCTGGTGGACCGGCAGAACCATCACCTGTTTCAGCCGCTCTTGTATCAAGTGGCTTCCGCCACGCTTTCGCCGGCAGACATCGCCGCTCCCATCCGCCACGTCCTCCGCAGCCAGGGGAACGCGGAAGTGGTGCTGGCGGAGGTCGCATCCGTGGACCTGGCGGCCCGGCGGGTCCATCTGAGGGAGGGGGCGCCGCTGCCTTACGACTTCCTCATCCTGGCCGCAGGCTCCCGCAGCTCGTACTTCGGCCGCGACGCCTGGGCCGGCCTCGCCCCGGGCCTCAAGACGCTGGAGGACGCCCTGGAGATGCGGCGGCGCTTCCTGCTGACCTTCGAGATGGCCGAGCAGGAGGAGGACCCGGAGGTCCGCCGGGCCTGGCTCACCTTCGTCATCGTGGGTGGGGGGCCGACCGGAGTGGAGCTGGCGGGCACCCTGAAGGAGATGGCCCGGCTGTCCCTGCCGCGGGAGTTCCGGCGCATCCGAACCGATCGCGCCCGGGTGATCCTGGTGGAGGCCGGTCCCCGCATTCTGGCGAATTTCGGCTCGGGGTTGTCCGAAAAGGCGTTGCAGGGGCTGGAGCGCATCGGCGTGGAAGTCCGGCTGGGACAGCCCATCACGGCCATCGACCCGCACGCCGTGGAACTCGGCGGGGAGCGGATTCCGACGCGGACGGTGCTCTGGGCGGCCGGTGTCTCGGCCGTGCCGTTGGGCGCTGCCCTCGGGGTTCCGCTGGATCGCCTCGGACGGGTGATCGTCGAACCGGATCTCAGCCTCGCAGGCCACCCGGAGGTCTTCGTCGTGGGCGACCTCGCCGCCTTCGCGCATGGGCCCGAAGGCCCTTTGCCCGGCGTGGCGCCGGTCGCCATCCAGCAGGGGGCCGCCGCGGCGGCGAACATCCTGGCGACCCTGGCCGGGCGGCCGAGGCGGACCTTCCGCTACCGGGACAGGGGCAGCATGGCGACCCTCGGCCGGGGCAGGGCCGTGGCGCACCTCGGCCGCCTGCGCGTCACCGGCTACCCCGCCTGGCTGGCCTGGCTCTTCATCCACCTGATGCTGCTGGTGGATTTCCGGAGCCGGGTGTTCGTCTTCTTCGAGTGGCTGTGGGCCTACCTGACCACCCAGCCGCGGGCCCGGCTCATCCTCGGGAAGCGGGGCAATCCCTAGAGCACGGCCCGGATCTCGGCTTCCGAGAGGATGCGGGGGCTGTTCTTGGCGGTCCGGAGGATGCGGTCCACGCGCTCGGCGCTGGGATCGTAGCCGTTCATTTCGAGCCAGTAGACGACGTTGCTGTGGCCGGCCATGGGGCCGATCTCGATCTCCTGGCGCCGGCCCACCAGGGCCGCGGGCACGCCGGAATAGACGGCGTCGGCCAGCTCCACGTCACCCCGGTGCAGGGCCTTCACGATGGCCGCCGCGTGGACCCCGGTGCCCGTGCGGAAGGCGTCGCGCCCCAGCACCGGGTAGTTGGCCGGAATCTCCACGTCGCAGAGCTCGGCCACCCGGTCGGCCAGGGCGGGCAGGTCGGACAGGTCGCCCTTGGGATAGCCCATGAGGTGCAGGTTGATCATGAGCTGGTCGAGGGCCACGTTGCCGCAGCGCTCCCCGATGCCGAGGATGCTCCCGTGCAGCCGGTCCGCGCCCGCCTCGAAGGCGGCGATGGCGTTGGCCAGGCCCAGGCCCCGGTCGTTGTGGCCGTGCCAGTCGATGCGCACCTTGCGGTCCTTGATGACCTCGTCCTTGATGAAGCGCACCAGCCGGCGAACGCCGTCGGGGGTGGCGTGGCCGCAGGTGTCGGACAGGCAGATGGACTGGGCGCCCTCGTCCAGGGCCGCGCCGTAGATGGCCTTGAGCACTTCGGGCTGGGCCCGGGTGCTGTCCTCGGTCACCATCATCACGGGCACCTGGTTCCGGCGGCAGAAGGCCACGGCCTTGCGGGCGGTATCGACCAGGAAGGCCAGGTTCCAGCCCTCGACGTCCATGCGGATGGGGCTGGAGCCCAGGAAGGCGCCCGCCTCGAGGGGAATGCCCGCCCGCTGCTGGATTTCGGCCACCTGGGCGAGATCGGCCTCGATGGTGCGCACGGCCACATTGGGGCTCAGGGGCAATCGGTGATCCCGGATCTCGACCAGGAGGGCGCGCACGGCCGCCAGGGCCTTGGGGCCCGCGCCGGGCATGCCGAGGTCCAGGGCGTCCACGCCGAGCCGGGCCAGGCGGTGGGTGAGGTCGCGCTTGGCTGCGATGTCGGGATCGCGCACCGAGGGGCTCTGCAGGCCGTCCCGGAGGGTCTCGTCATTGAGGAGGGGCATCCGCTCGCCTTCGACGGGGAGGCCGTTCCAGTCGTTGATCAGGTCATCAAGGGTCATGAAGGCTTCAGCCTACGGTGACTTCCACCCTGCGGTCCAGCAGGGTGCCCAGGAGGGACCCCTTCTCGAGGAAGGCCTCCGTCTCGGGCCCCACGTCCCCGGCGGTGGCCAGCACGACGCGCAGGCGCTGGTCGTCCACCTCGGCGGAGACATGCAGCACCGCCTGGCGTCGGCGCCGGTCCAGCGCGTCGGCCCCCCGCAGGATGGCCGCCAGCTTGCGCACCACCTGGCGGTGCCAGGGGGCCAGGGCCCGGAAGGCCTCGTGCTTGGCGTGGTGGGGCGGCTTGCCACGGTGGAAGCGCACCACCTGGGCGAGCAGGTCCACTTCCTCGGGCCAGAAGCCGGGCAGGGCGGCGTTGCGGATCAGGTATTCGCCGTGCTTGTGGTGGCCCTTCTCGGCGATGGAGAAGCCGATGTCGTGCAGCCGGGCGGCGAAGGCCAGCCACTGCCGCTCCGTGTCGCCCAGCTCGAAGTGGGGCTGGAGGGCCAGGAAGAGTTCATCCGCCAGCCGGGCCACCTGGCGGCTGTGGCCGGGGTCGGGGTCGAGGCGCAGTGCCAGCTGCTCGATGGAAGCTCGGCGGCGCTCGGCCAGCGGGGGGATGGCCGCCCCGCCGTGCTTCAGGGCCTCCCAGATCATCCCTTCCCGCAGGCCCACCGGCAGGTGGCGCAGGGGCGGGGTGCCCAGCCACTCCATGAGGGACAGGGCCCAGATGGCCCCCACGTGCAGCACCTCGGCCCGCTTGGGGTCCACGCCGAGGCGATCCATCCGCTGCTTCGCATCGGCCCGCCACAGCTTCAGGGCGAACTCGCGCAGCTGCGCCACGGAGAAGGCCTGGCCCCCGGAGGCGCCCCGGGCCAGATCCTCCAGGGTGCCGGAGGTGCCGAGGATGAGGGTGGGTTCGGGCAGCTCCGAGGGCAGGTCCTTGCGGGCCTTCTTGAGGATGCGGCGGATCATCTTCCGCAGGCGCTTGAGGTCGCTGGCGCTGGGCGGATCGGCGGTCTGGGCCGCGTCGGCCAGGCGCTGCAGGCCCCAGGGCAGGGAGATGCTCGCCGCCACGCGCCCGCCCCGCACCCAGGTGAGCTCCGTGCTGCCGCCGCCGACGTCGATCAGGGCCACGGGCTCCGGCGGGAAGGGAATGGCGTGGGAGACCGCCTGGTGGATGAGCCGGGCCTCCTCCTCGCCCGAGATCACCTGGATGGGAATGCCCAGGGTCTCCGCCTCCAGCACGAAGGCCTGGGCGTTCCGGGCGTCACGCAGGGCGGCGGTGCCGCAGGCCATGAGGGTGTCGCAGCCGAAGTCGCGGATGGTCGCCGCCATCTGGCCCAGGGCGTCCAGCCCCGCGCGGAAGGCCTCGGGGCCGATCTCGCCGGAGGTCGCCTCGCCCCGGGCCAGGCGCACCATGGCCTTCTCCCGGGCCAGCACCCGCTGGCCGCCCATGGCATCGGCCTCCACCACCACCATGTGGATGGAGTTCGATCCGACGTCGATGGCGGCGATCCGCATGGGACGATTGTGGTTCATGGGGCCGGCTGGTCCACGGGAAACTTGGAGGAACCGTGCTTCGACATCTCCGCCACCTGCTGCTCGCGCTCTGCCTTCCGCTTCCGCTGTCCGCGCAGAAGGTGGCGCTGAGCCTGGATGACGCGCCCTTCCTGAAACCCTCGCCGCGCCTGGCGGCCCCGGCCCAGCATCGCGCCATGCTGGAGGCGCTGAAGGTCCGGAAGGTGAGGGCCATCCTCTTCGTCAACGGGGTCAACGGAGGCGACACGCCGGAAGGAAGGAGCCTGCTGCGGGCCTGGGGCGAAGCGGGGCACCTGCTCGCCAACCACAGCTACAGCCACTGGGACCTGAACCGCGACGACGTGAGCCTCGAGGCCTACGAGGCCGACGTCCTGAAGGGGGAGGCCCTGATCCGGGATCTGCCCGGCTTCACGAAGCGCTACCGGTACCCCTTCCTCCGGGCCGGAAACACCCTGGCCAAGCGCGATGGGTTCTACGCCTTCCTGGCGGCCCGGGGCGATGGGATCGGCCACGTGAGCATCGACACGGCGGATTACCTGCTGGACGAGCGGCTGAGGCAGCGGCTGGAGCGGGAGCCTGGGGCGGACGTCTCTCCCTACCGCGAGCTCTACCTCAAGCACCTGTGGGCCTGCGCCCGCTTCTACGACGCCTGGAGCCGGGAGGCCTTCGGCCGCGAGATCCCCCACGTCCTCCTCCTGCACAGCCGCCTGCTGAACGGGCTCTTCCTGGGCGATGTCGTTGATTTCTTCCGTGCCAAGGGTTGGACCTGGGTGGATCCGAGAACCGCCTTTGCCGATCCCGCCTATGCCCGCATGCCGAAGAACCTCCCCGGGGGCGAGGCCCTTGCCGAGGCGGTGGCCGCCGAGACGGGCCAGCAGGGCTTCGTGAAGGCCTGGCGGGCCCGGAACACAGGTCCGGACGACCAGCTGTTCTCCGAGCGGCGCCTGGCGGAGCGCATGGACCAGTTGGGATTGTGAAGAGAGCCCAGGCCTGTTGGAATGGGGATTCACTCATCCTCAAACCAGGAGCCTCGCATGTTCCACCGCTGGTCCATCGGATTGATCCTCAGCCTCGGCCTGGTGGCCGGCCAGCCGACCAGGACCCAGGCCTGGGTCCTGGCCCTCGACAGCCGGGGCGGCGTGGTGGCCGACCTGAAGCCCGCCGAATTCCAGGTGAAGGTGGGCGGCAAGGCGCGCCCGGTCACCTCCGCCAAGACCCCGACGGACAACGCGACCGCCTTCCAGTCCTGGGTGCTCGTCTTCGAGCCCATCCGGGATACAGGTTCCCGGGCCACCGCCTTCATCGCGGCTGCGGATTTCCTGGTGAGGGTGCCCGAGGGTGACCGGGTCTTCATCGTGGCCCGGGGCAAAGATTCCCTGGAATCCCTGATGCCCGGCTTCTCGCTGAACCGGACGGCCTGGGCCGCGGCCCTGGCCAAGGTGCCCGACATGCTCCCCGAGAGCCTGGTGGGGATGTCAAAGGAAACCCTTCAGGGAGCCGGATTCCAGCCTGACTTCAAGGACGCCTCCGATACCCCCGGCGGGCAGGAGGCGCTGACCGGCCTGCTCGCCCGGTTCAATTCCGCGGCCCCCGGCTGGTCCAAGGGCACCAACGATCAACGGGGCGTCAACGTCCTCGACCGCCTCAACTTCGACAACCCGCTGTTCGTCTCTGGACTGACCGCCACCGTGGGCCGGGAATCCCGGGTGCTGGGCACCCTCCTGGACGCCCTGGCCGCCGTGCCGGGCCAGAAGCATGTCGTCGTCTTCTCCCGGTGCGAGTCCGACGACCTGAGCCACCCCAACGTGAAGCGGGCCATGACCCAGAGGTTCAAGCGCGAGAAGGGCGATCTCGGCGGCCCCGCCGAATCTGCCTCCCTGGCCAACCGGGACATGATCCTGTTCCAGGCCGATCTGAAGGCCCGGGCCGCCGCCGCGGGCGTGACCCTCTATTCCGTCGCTGGCGCTGGCCAGAACATCGTGGGCCACATCGGCACCATCTCCCCGGCCACGGGCGGCTACCCCTTCCCCCTCGCCCCAGGCGTGGACCGCCAGTTCGGCCAGGCCATCCAGGTGTTCGGATCACGGTACCTGCTGCAGTGGACCGAAGAAGGCACGCCGGCCGCGCCCGCGGCCCTGGAGATCACCACCACCCGCAAGGACATCAAGCTGATCGTCGCCGACCAGCGCTAGGCCGGTTCGGCCCCGGGAACGAAAAGTACGAACCGATTCGTTGACAAACTACGAATCGGTTCGTATATTTTTGCGCAGACCCCCAGGAGGCCCCGTGTCCACTCCGACCATTCGCCCGTCCGATGGCGAGCTCGCCATTCTTCGGGTGCTTTGGTCCCAGGGCCCCGCGACGGTTCGGGACGTGCACACCGAGCTGTCGAAGGACCGGGACATGGGCTACACCACCGTGCTCAAGCTCATGCAGATCATGGTGGAAAAGGGCCTGGTGGGGCGGGACG
>Ga0316605_10000227_pt1 | contig 47489 bp, 52 predicted proteins | sample OWC_soil_day20_n_FD_207666 | JGI IMG/M metagenome (GOLD analysis project Ga0316605, IMG submission 207666) | Wetland soil microbial communities from Old Woman Creek delta, Ohio, United States - OWC_soil_day20_noCT | ecosystem: Environmental > Terrestrial > Soil > Wetlands | place: USA: Ohio...
GCGGGTGCCGGGACCGGCAGACTTGGAAGAAACCGTCGCGACGATTTCGCCGTAGGCGACCGGCTGGACGCGGGAGACTGCTGCCACCATGGGGATGGTGGCCTGGCCACCGCAGGTGACCATGTTGACGTTCATCTCACGCTTGCCGACGTGTTCCTTGAGGTTGACCGGCGGGACGCAGTAGGGGCCGATGGCGGCGGGTGTCAGGTCGATCATGAGGACACCCAGCGCGTTGAGCTTCCTGGAGTTCTCGGCGTGGACGTAGGCAGACGTCGCGTCGAAGGCGATCTGGACGTTGTCGGGGAGGACGTGGGGCAGGAAGCCGTCGACACCGGTCGAACAGGTCTTGAGGCCCATCTCGGCGGCGCGCTTCAAGCCTTCGGATTCGGGGTCGATGCCGATCATCCAGACGGGGTCGAGGTAGGGGCTGCGCTTGAGTTTGTAGAGCAGGTCGGTCCCGATGTTGCCCGGACCGATCAGGGCGCATTTGATTTTTTGGGTCATGAGGTTTTCCTTGTTGGAGGTTTCAACAAATGCTGGAAACGATGCCGCCTTCGACCCGCAGCGCCGCACCTGTGGTGGCAGCCGCTCGCGGGCTGCAGACGTAGGTGACGAGCGCCGCGACTTCGGCGGGATCGATCATTCGCTTGAGGATGGAAGTCGGCCGGCCCTCAGCGAAGAAGCGGCGCTCCATTTCGTCGAGGCTGATACCAGCCTCGGCAGCCAACTTGCCAAAGAATTCGCCGACGCCTTCCGAGCGCGTCGGCCCGGGCAGCACCGCGTTGACCGTCACACCGGTACCGGCGCAGCTTTGGGCAAGGCCACGGGAAATGGCCAGCTGAGCCGACTTGGTCATGCCGTAGTGGACCATCTCGCCCGGGGTATTGATGCCGGATTCACTGGAGATAAAGACAATACGCCCCCAGTTTTTGGCCTTCATCGCCGGCAGGTAATAGCGCGCCAGACGGACGCCGCTCATCACGTTGGTGTCGAAGAAACGTTGCCACTCGCTGTCCGGAATCGACTCGAAGGGCACCGGATCGAAGATGCCAAGGTTGTTCACCAGGATGTCGACCTGCGGGCAGGCAGCGAACAAGGCTTGGCAACCAGCTTCGGTAGACAGGTCGGCGGCGACGCCGGAGACCTGTGCGCCGCTGACCAGCCCTTTCAGGCGGACGACGGCCGCATCGACCTTTTCCTGGCTGCGCCCGTTGAGCACGACCCGCACACCCTCGCGGGCCAGCTCGGTGGCGATCGCAAAGCCGATTCCCACGGTCGACCCGGAAATTAGGCCAATTTTGGAATTTAGCTGGAGGTCCATAGCGACGGGGCTGTTTAGACGAAACGGACCGAGCAGCTACCAACGCCGCCAATGGTGACGCGCAGGTTGTCGCCCTTGGTCACTGGAACCATCGCGCCCATCGCACCGGACAGGACGATGTCGCCGGCGTTCAGGGTGATGCCCAGGTTGCCCAGCGTATTGGCCAGCCAGACCATGGCATTGACCGGGTGGCCCATGGTCGCAGCGCCGGCGCCGGTGACGACGATCTCGCCGTTCTTTTCGAGGATCATGCCGCACAGCGCCAGATCGATCTTGCTGATATCGACCAGTTGATCGCCGAGGACAAACACGCCGCAGGAGGCATTGTCGGCGACGGTGTCCTGGATCTTGATCTTCCAGTCCTGGATACGCGAATCGACGATTTCGAAGCAGGCCATGACGCCTTCGGTCGCCGCCAGCACATCGGCTGCGGTAACACCCGGACCTTTGAGATCCTTCTTGAGCAGGAAGGCGATCTCGCCTTCGGCCTTGGGCTGGATCAGCGTCGACATCTCGATCGACTCACCCTCGTTGTACACCATGCCGTCGAGCAGGTAGCCGAAGTCGGGCTGATGCACGCCGAGCATGTTCATGACCGCCTTGCTGGTCACGCCGATCTTCTTGCCGATGACCTTTTCGCCCTTTTCGATGCGGCGGGCCAGCATGCGCTGCTGGATGTGATATGCGTCTTCGATGGTGATGTCGAGACCGCGCGAGGTCAGCGGGCTGATCGTCTTGCCGGCCGCCAGTGCTTCGTACAGTTCGTCACCGAGTTGGGTAATTTGTGTCTGTTCCATCTTGCTAGGTCCTTTTTTCAGTCGGCCAGGAAATTGGCAACCAACTGGTTGAAATCGCGGCTGTGTTCAATCTGCACCCAATGCCCGCAACGCCCGAAAACATGCAGTTGCGAGTCATCGATCCAGCGGTTTAGCGTGATCGAGTTGCCCAGCGGAATGACGCGGTCGTCACGTCCATGGATCACCAGTGTCTTGTGCTGGATCGCCCGGATGTCCGCCTCCGCGCTGGCCATGGCATCCACCCAGCGCTGGCGCGGGGCCGGGAACATGGCCGAGAACGACTCCTGGAATCCGGGGCGAATGCTCGCCTGATAGCGCAGTTCGGCCAGTTCGTCAGTCACTAGGCCCCGGTCGTGGGCGAAGATGTCGAGCAGGCCGCGCATGGCCTGCAGCGACGGCTCGTAGCCCCAGACGGCATCGAGTTCCGAGGTGATCTCGAACGGCACGCCGACGCTGCCCATGAGCACCAGCCGACGCACGCGTTGCGGATGGCGGATGGCCAGGGCCAGCGCAATCGCGCCGCCGAACGAATTGCCGATCAGGTCGGTCTGCTCGATACCGAGCGCATCGAGCAGGCCGATGGCGTGATCGACCCAGCCTTCCATGCTGTATTCGATCCCAGCCGGGCGCTCGGTATAGCCGAAGCCGACCATGTCGGGCGCGATGGCCCGGCAGGTCTTGGCCAGCTCGGGCAACACCAGGCGCCAGTTGGCCCAGGCCGTGACGCCCGGGCCGGAGCCATGGATGAGCAGCACCGGCGCCCCGCTACCGACGTCGTGGTAGTTGGTCTCGATGCCGCCCGCCCGGATGCGACGGCCGATTTCAGGAGAGTTGGCGGACATGCGCGCTTCGCCTTAGAGCTTGATGCAGACGTTCTTGAGCTCGGTATAGAACTCAAGCGAATGCACGCCACCTTCGCGGCCGATACCCGACTGCTTGGCACCGCCGAACGGCGTGCGCAGATCACGCAGGAACCAGCTGTTGACCCAGACCAGACCGACTTCCATTTGCGCCGCAACGCGGTGGGCGCGGTTGATGTTCTGGGTAAACACCGAGGCGGCCAGGCCGTAGGTCGTGTTGTTGGCGCGTTGGATCACTTCGTCTTCGCTGTCGAACGGCATGACGGTCGTGCACGGCCCGAAGATTTCTTCGCGGACCACGGTGGCGTTGTCATCGAGACCGATCCAGATGGTCGGCTGCACCCAGGCGCCATTGGCCAGTTCGCCCGGCATCTTGGGAATGCCGCCGCCAGTGACGACCGTGGCGCCTTCATCAACCGCCTTCTTGTAATAGGACAGCACCTTCTCGCGATGCTCCTGGCTGACCAGCGGCCCCATGTTGGTGGCCGGATCGCTCGGCACGCCGAGCTTGAGCTTCTCCGCACCGGCTTTCAGGCGAGCGACGAATTCGTCGAAAATCGGGCGCTCGACATAAACGCGCTCGGTACCAAGGCATACCTGGCCGCAGTTGGCGAAACAGGAACGCAGGGTGGCTTCGATGGCGACATCCATGTCGCAATCGGCAAAGACGATTCCCGGATTCTTGCCGCCCATTTCGAGGGACACGGGACGCGAACCATGCGCGGCGGCCTTGTTGATGATCTCGCCGGTACGCGTTTCGCCGGTAAAGGTGATGGCATTGACGCCCTGGTTGGTAGTCAGGAATTCGCCGGCCGAATTCGGGCCGAAACCATGCACGACGTTGTAGACGCCCTTGGGCACACCGCAGGCATTCATCACTTCGCCGAGCAACGTTGCCGTCGACGGCGTCTCTTCAGAAGGCTTGACGACGACGGTGTTGCCGCAGGCCAGCGCCGGGCCGACCTTCCAGGTCATGAGCAGCAGCGGCAGGTTCCACGGACAGACGACGCCAACCACCCCGACCGGGCGGCGAATCGCGTAATTCAGCGCGCCCTTGCCATCCGGCGTCGCCATTTCGAAGAACTCGGTCGGCGCATTCTTGATGACGTCGGCGAAGATTTTGAAGTTGGCGGCACCGCGCGGGATGTCGATGTGCGAAGCAAGGCTCTTCGGCTTGCCGGTATCGGCACATTCGGCTTCGAGAAACTCGTCAAAGCGGCGGGTAATTTCGTCGGCCACCTTGTTCAGGATATCGGTGCGCTCGACGACGGTCATCTTGCCCCACGGCCCCTTCAGGGCGTCGTGCGCGGCCTGGACGGCGGCATCGACTTCAGCCTTGCCGGCTTCATGCACCATGCCGATCAGCGAATTGTCGAGCGGCGTCCGCTTTTCGAACTGCTTGGCCGTCGCGACGAATTCTCCATTGATGAAATTCAGGATCTGCTTCATTCCCTTTTTGTCCTTTTTGAGTTTGCTGTTCTTAGGCGAGACCGATGGCGTTCAGACCGGCCTGTGCGCATTCTTCGTCCTGCGCTTCCGAGGCGCCGGAGACGCCGATGCCACCGATCCAGTTGCCGGGCTCGCCCGGCACGGGCAACCCGCCGCCGAACACGATCAGGCGCGGCTGGTTGGAGAAGCCGAACTTCATGCCGTCATCGTGGCCAATCGCGCCCATCCAGGCCTTGGTCGGAAAACCGAAACTGGCCGAGGTGTAGGCCTTGTCGATGGCGATGTCGATCGAGTGAATGAAGGCGCCCGGCTGGCGCAGGAAGGCCATCAGGTTGCCGCCGCGATCGACCACGGCGACATTGATCTTCCAGCCGTTGGCGGTGGCGTGAGCCACCGCCGCCGAACAGGCGGCAGCGGCAGCCTCGGCCGTGATGCCCGGGATGCTGGCCGCCACTTGCATCAGCTCACCACCGTCAAGAAGCGGTCGTTCAACTTGCGGTCGTGGTAGAAGACGGCGGCGCCGACTTCATCCATGGTCCACTTGGTCGGCTTGATGTCCGGGTAGGCATAGTTGCCGCCGCAGAAGGTTTCAAAACGATTGCCGTTTGGATCGAAGGCGTAGATCGTCGTGCCGCGGGTCACGCCGTGACGCGTCGGGCCGATGTCGATGGAAACGCGGTTCATCGACATGATGTCGGCGGCACGCAGGACCTTTTCCCATGTTTCGAGCAGGAAGGAGACGTGGTGCAGCTTGCCCGGCTCTGGATGGCGGACGAAGGCAATATCGTGCGCCTTGGTCGAGCAGGACAACCAGATGGCCAGATCCTGGTTGTCGTCGAGCGCGATGTGTTCGACCAGGTAGAAGCCGAGCACATCCTGGAAGATGGCCTGGGCCTTTTCGATGTCCGGGCCGTAAAGCAGGCAGTGATCGAGGCGGATCGGGGCAATGCCCTTCTCGGTGGCGGCACACCAGGCTTCCGGATTGAGATCGCCCATCGGGTTACCAACGGTGGTCTTTTGCGAATAGAGCTCGATATCGTGGCCGGTCGGCAGGGTGAAGCGGACGCGCTCGCCGGTTTCCAGCAGTTCGCCGGCCGCGATGCGCTTGGTGGCAACGCCGTAGGCGTTCAGATCCTTCTCCAGCTTGGCCAGGGTGGCATCGCTATCGACCTTGAAGGCGAAGAAGTCGATGCCAGCCGTATCGGCCTGACGCAGGATGACGCTGTTGTGGTCACGCTCGTCCCAGGTCTTGAAATAGACGCGCCCTTGCGCATCGCGACCGGTTTCGATCAAGCCCAGCACGTTCGAATAAAAATCAATGCTCTCATTCAGGTCGAGCACTTTCAGTTGAATGTGCCCGGGACGAAGTACGCCTGTCATTGCCATTTGTCTGCTCCTCTTTCTTGTAAGTGATTACTGCCAATAAAAACTGTGCAATCGTTTAACTATAACGATATTGATCACAAATCTCGATGTCAACATTTTTTCTCGAGATTTTTAAAAACATTGAAAATTTCTTGTTCAACGGTTTAATATTTCGTCATCTGGTCAAACCAATGAACCGAACCGCCATGACAACCATTTCCCCAGCCGCCGAAGGCTCAGCCGAACCAAAGACCCTCGTCGAGTCCGCCTACCGCGCCTTGCGCCGCGACATCATCGAGGGCCACCTGGCCCCCGGCGAAAAGCTGCGCGTCGAGCATTTGAAGGACAACTACGGGGTGGGTGCCGGCACCTTGCGCGAAGCCCTCTCCCTGCTCATCTCCGATGCGCTCGTGGTCAGTCAGGGGCAGCGCGGCTTCCGGGTCGCGCCGGTTTCCCTGGAAGACTTCGAGGACATCACGCAGACCCGCGTCATGCTCGAATGCGAAGCCCTGCGCCAATCCATCGCCATGGGCGACGATGCCTGGGAGGCCGACTTGCTGGCCGCCTTTCACCGTCTCGCCAAGGCCGAGGAAAAACTGATCGGCAGCGAAGACCGGGAAGAGTGGGAAGAACGCAACCGCATCTTCCACGAGGTGCTGATTGCGGCTTGTCCTTCTCGCTGGCTCAAACATTTCCTCTCCATCCTCTATCAGCAGGCCGAACGCTATCGCCGCCTGTCGCTCTACCTGAAGCCGATTCCTCGCGACATCCACGCCGAGCATGAAGCCCTGTTGCAGGCCGCCATGTCGCGCGATACCGAGAAGGCCACCGCGCTCCTCGGCGAACACATCCTCCTCACCTTCCGCTCGATCCAGACGATCCCGAAGGAACGGCTGAACGAAAAGCTGGCTGCCTGATCCGGAAGGCCGGCCACCCCATCGGTGGCCGCTTCCTGACATTTCGAATTTGGGCATTTTTTCCGGTTGACCGTGAGAGAGCGGTTATCCGCCCCACCGGACGGATTCCGCCGATCTCAGAGCGTCGCCGGCGTTCCCGCTGGTACTGCCAGGGGCCGGCAAACGTTCTTGGCCATCTTGCCGAGCACCTTCAACGTAATGTCACTGCTCGGCCGAACGCGGCAGGCCAATACCCGCCCCGCCGCCTCGTCCTCCACGCTGACATACTCGCGGCTCATCACCCGGCTGACGTAGGTTCCCGCCGTGATCTCCACCTTGCAGACGCCGCAGCCGCCGCCGCGACAGCCAACCGGAATGCCCTTCTTCCCAAGGCGTTCCATGCCGACCAGTAGCGACTCCTGCGGCGAGCAGCGAAACGTCTCGCCGGTCTCCTCGATCAGAATGTTGTAATAGACCATGGTCAGTCTCTAGTTATTGGTTGCCGGTTGCCAGCCACCGGTTGCTAGTAGCCAGCAACCGGCAACTGAGAACTAAATGTTCTTGAACAACGGGCTTTTCAGTTGCTGGGAGGCATCTGCCGCAGAGAAGAATTTCTCCATGTAGATGTCGCGCTCGAACAGCCGGCCCTGCATGAGGGTCGTGATGCACGCCTCGATCATGGCCGGCGGTCCGCACAGGTAGGCCTTGTGATTCCGGAAATCGTTGTCGAAATGCGCCTTGGCTGCCTCGTGCACGAAGCCGCGGAAACCCGCCCAATCCGACTCGGCCGGCTCATGCGACAGCGCCGGCACGTAGGTGAAATTGGGATGCTTTTCGGCCAGGGCACGAAACTCGGCGTCGTAATACAGCTCGGCGCCATTGCGCTGGCCATAGACCAGGGTGATCGGCAAGCTGCAGCCTTCGGACAGCAGGTCCTCGATCATCGACTTCGGGCTGGACAAGCCGGAGCCGCCCGCCATGAAGATGAGCGGCAGATTGGCCGATTTCTTCACGAAGAAACGGCCGTACGGCCCGCTCAGCTTGAGCTTCTCGCCGACCTGCAATTGCTCGTGCAGCCAGGTGGTGACCTGGCCGCCCGGCACGATGCGGACATTGAGTTCGACGACGTCGTCGGATTGCGGCGAATTGGCCAGCGAAAACGCCCGCGACTGGCCGGCACCGACCGCCGGGACCTCGAGGTTGACGTACTGGCCGGCCTGGAAATGCATGGGCCGGTCCAGTTTCAACCAGATGCCACGGATGGTCGGTGTCAGGGCTTCGATGCGAACCACTTCGCCTTCATAGTCCTCGACCGGCAGGTTCTCGGAATCGGGATCGTCCTCGATCTCGGCTTCGATCACCGTATCGCTCTCCAGACGGGCGCAACAGGCCAGGCATTTGCCCTCCTCCCGCTCGAAGTCCATCAGGGCGAAGGTGGATGCCTCACCGTGATCGACTTCGCCATCCGTCACCTGCACCTTGCAGGTGGCGCACAGCCCGTGGCAGCACGCGTGCGGCAGGTAAATGCCGGCCCGCAATGCAGCGTCGAGTATGGTCTGCCCGTCCTCGACCTCGATGGTCTGACCGAGCGGCTCGATGGTTAGCTCGTAGCTCATGCCAACCCCGAATCAGAAGTTAGTGCCGTTGCCGTTCAGGCCGGGCGTTTGCAGACGCAGCGCATCCTTGTGCTTAATGCCTTGCTCGGCCAGTGTCTTGTTCATTTCCGGCTGGAAAGGCTTGCCCGACTTGAGCCAGACAACCTTGCTGAAGTCGATCTTGGCCCAGTCCGGATGGCGGCCGTAAGCAAACGTCAGGGTCTGCCCGACCAGTTCCGAAAACTTGGCATTCGGCGACACCGTAAAAGCAAGCGGCGCCGCAAACAGGAAATGATCGTCCCAGCCAACGTAGAGCAGTTGGTTGCCATGGAACTTGTCCTGGGTATCCAAAGCGGGAAATTGATAATCGTAGAGGGCTTTGACAGCCATGTTCGTCTCCAATAGTTGTTAGTCGCTAGCGACTAGTTGTCCGTTACCAGTCCTTGGTCGCTAGGGGGTTTGCATTGGCTTTGCTAGTAACTGAAACCAGCTACCAGCAACTCGCCTCACACGTTCTGGGTGGCCACGCCACGCCAGGCAGCAAAGTTCGCCTGGTCGCTGGAGCCCTCGTAATCGCAGTTGTCCTTGCCATCCTCGATGTGGCACCACTCTAGATACTTGGCCAGGGGATTGAACCCTTCGACCGTCGGATCGGTACCCTCCGGCCAGCAGTTCCCCATATAGACCTGATGTACCGGCAGCCAGGCCTGGATGTACTTCTCCGGCTCGTCGTCGAAGATATGCTTACAGCCATCAGAGCAGGTGTGGTACTTCTCGCCCTGGTACTCCGATTCGCGATAGCAGATCTTGGTCGGGTCATCCGGCTCGGTGAAGAGCATCGGGATCTGACAGACCTGGCACAGCATGGGCAAGGTATTGGCGTAGAAACGTTCGCCCTTGTCAGCCAGTTCCTGCAGCTTCTCGAAACGCGGACGGTAGTACTTGTCGAAGGTATTCGGGTACTTGGCGGACAGCCAGTCCATCTCGTCAGCATTCGGCAACCAGGTATGGAGAGCCATTGCGTGCCCGTGGGTGCACAAGGTCAGCCAGATCTGGTGCGAGATGTGTTCCTTGTCGACCGTGCATTGCGTGATGCATTCCGGCACCTTGATGCCGTACTTGGCCAGGTCGTTGAACAGCGCGCCGCCGTTCTGCTCGAAGTAGATTTCCCAGGCTTCCTTCCAGCTCATCACGCGCTTCGGCAGCATGTAATCCATCATCGTGGCGACCAGGCTCAGGACGCGGATACCGCGCCATGCCCACTTGTCGATCCACTTCTGGACGATGGGCAGGTTGTCCGGATCCTGCTCGAGCATGAACTTGATGCACTCGAGGCCGAGCGTCATGTGGCGGGCTTCGTCGGATTGCGCCGAGAACCCGAAGGTCACCGTCGCCATGTCGCCGTTATAGGCAGCACCGGACATGAAGGGCACGAATAGCAGGTTGGTCAGCACGTATTCGAAGGAGAAACCGATGGCGATCATCCATTCGAACGGACCCGCGCTGAAGGCGTCGTCGAAGAAGGACTTGGGCACCGACAGGTACCAGACACGTTCGATCTGGTGGGTCGCGCCCGCATGGAAGCCTTCATAGAACTTGTTGTAGTTCGACAGGGCGTGGATCTGGGTCTGGGCGTGACGCACCTCGTCAATTGACTGCATCAGGCAGGCGACACGCGGGCCGACGCCCGGGAAGTTGCGGCCGGCCGCGGCAAAACCGCGGTGGGCAACGTATTCGAGCGGTGAAATGCCGGTCAGGAACAGCTTGACGGCACTCAGGTAACGCGCATCGGTCAGACCAAGGTGGCCGTTGTTCTGGGCAAAGGCGTCGAGCACGGCATACAGCTTGCGCTCCTTTTCCGCCTGGTATTTCCAGTAGGCGTCCATGGTCAGACGGAAGGGGTCTTCCCACTTGTCCCAGTCATGCACCTTGATACCTTCGAAGGTGGCTTGCGGGAACACCTTCTCTTTCGGCTGGTAGGTCGTTTCCCAATCCAGGCCACGCGTCATGTGGGCGTATTTTTCCTTGAGGCCCAGTTTTTTCTTGTTGGCTTTCATATCCATGTCGGTTTACTCCTCAGTTCTTCCAGGACAGGGTGAAGGTGTCGTCGTCTTCATCCAGATGGCCGGAAATGGTGATCAGGTTGATCTGCAACTCCTGCAGGTCGAAATCGCGGCCGATGCGCTCTTCGATCGATTCGCGCTTGATGACCAGGCTGCCCTCGGCATTGATCTTGACCATGGCAGGCTGCTCGTCGAGAACCGAACCCGGGTTGTCGGCAAGAATGGACTCGACGATGGGACGGGTGTCTTCGTTGGTTTGAAAGGCGATAAATACGGTAGACATGAAAACTCCTAGACAGCCAGGCCGAGCTTGGCGCAGCGAGCATTGAATTCGGACGTGAGATCGGCCAGCAGCTCGTCGGCCTTGTCACCAAAGGAACGCTTGGCGATCGGTGCCAGCGCGTCGAGTGTCTCGGCGCGATACTGCGTGACCCAGGCACTGAGCTGAGCCTTGTTCTCGGCGGACTCGGCAGCAGCCACCTTGATCTGGGCATCGACCCACTTGGCGGTTTCGGCCGACCACTCAGCCATGAAGCGGGTCATCATCGAGATGGCGGTAGCCCCCTTGGCCGAGAACTCGGCATCGAGGTAGTCATACAGCATCGGATTGAGCAGACCTTCGAGCACGAGGTTCTGGGCCACGAAAATCTCGAACCAGTCCTGCAGCACCAGAAGATTCTCGACATGACGGCGCATCGGCTGCCACATCGCGCCGGACATCCAGGCTTCCTTGGCGGTATCGAGTGCCTCCGGTCCATCGAGCACCAGACCGATACGGGTCAAGTACTGAGCCACACCGAGGTGGTCCATGGCGTGGTACAGGCAGGGCTGGGTAATGACCGTGCCGTAGCCATAGGCGGTGATGTAGGAGTTGCCCATGTTGCCGCCCCACTCGACATGGCGCATCGGCACCAGCACGTCGAGTGCCATCTGCTTCAGATCGGCAGGAACCAGCTCAGCCAGGCCTCGATCCTCGATCATCTCGAAGCTCGACTCGGCGGCATCCTGCTGGCGGGCGCGGGTGATGGTGTAGGAGCCGTAGTAATACTGGCGCGGATCCTTCAGGGCATACCAATCCTTCATCTGGATCTTGGTGCGCTTCTTGTCGAACAGCACGTTGTCCGCATCCCATGCCGGACGATAGTGGAAGATGCTTTCCTGCTGGATGTTGTAGCTGCCTTCCTGATAGCGGCTGGCCGGCTTGTCACCGAAGCGTTCGACCAGGTGGTCGAAGGTGTTTCGCAGCGGCTTGATCGCCACCGTGCGCAGATCTATCTGCATATTTGTCTCCTCTTGTTATTCCCGATAAAGGGATGGTGTGTTCAGACTGCGTCTTCAAATCCCTGGCGCGAAGCGTCGTTCAGGCGGGACACCCAGTCGCCATCGGTCGGCACGACGGGGTCAAGAACAATCACTTCGTTGGCCAGGCAAAACTCGTGAAATGCGGGCTCCGGCAACATCAACTCGACGGCCAGCTCCGGCGATCCGATTGAGAAAGCAAATTCGATGAACCCATCCGCGCGACGATTGCAAATCCGCACGTAGCGACGCGTTGCATCGAAATTGGTGCCTTGCTGAGGCAAGTCCTGCTGTCCCATCCTGTATCTCCTGAAATCCGCACATCACGTTCTGCCGTGAGCCACTTCCTTATCAAGCTTCGTGCCACAAAAATAAGTCGTTGTTTAAATTGAAAACATCAACAAATCGACCATTTAAACACCTCGCCAGAAATTACGATTTGATGAATTGATTCCTTGTTGATTAACTAATTGATCAACTCGCACCAGGATCTGGGGCATACGAAAACGCCTATCACCAAAGTCAGAAGAAACGGCAACTCAGAAAACCCGAGGCGTATACTTGTAGGCGACACACAAGCACCGCCTCACGAAATCTCAAATATATGAAATAATCTCGAGAATTTAATTTGGTGCTGGTCGTTTTAATTCCTTGGGTAGTCACTCAGCAGGGCTGCCGACAAAAACATGAATACCGCGCGCTCTGCCAAGAGCTGACAAGCGGTGGAGAGACAAGATGACAACGATTCGCTATCCGGAATCGAACGATTTGCGGAACCTCGTTCGGTTCTGCGAAAAGGAAGGCACGATCTGGCTGGCCGAGAGCCGCATGGTATTGATGCACACCACGGCGCTGGGTGCTCTGCGCAAGGAACTGGTAGGTTCAGTCGGGAAGGAGCATGCCCGCCGCCTGCTTACCCGTATGGGATACGCTGCCGGAAAAAGCGACGCCGAACTCGCCAAACGCATTCGCGGCCAGCAATCGATGACCGATGCCTTTTTTACCGGACCGCAACTCCACATGCTGGAAGGCATCGTCCGCGTTTCGCCGATTCACATGGAAATCGATTTCGAGAGTGGCAATTTTTCCGGCGAATTCCTCTGGGAAAACTCGTGGGAACAGGAAACCCATTTGCGCGAACTGGGCCACTCCGATGAGCCGGTCTGCTGGTCGCAAATTGGCTATGCATCAGGCTACACCTCGGCCTTCATGGGCCGCTTCATCCTGTTCAAGGAAGTTGAATGCGTTGCCTGCGGGCACAGCAATTGCCGCATTGTCGGCAAACCACTTGAGGAGTGGGAGGATGCCGAGGAGCACGCCAACTATTTCGAATCCGATTCGATGCTCAATCACCTGCTCGAACTCCGCCACCAGGTCGACTATCTGCGTACCACGATCTCGCAGCAAAGCCAGACGCCCCAGCTAGTCGGCAATTCAAAAGGATTCAGGCACGCACACGACCTGGTTACCCGAGCTTCGACCACCAACGTCACGGTCCTCCTACTCGGCGAAACGGGCGTAGGCAAGGAGCGATTCGCACGCACCCTGCACCAGATGAGTCATCGCCGGCAAGGCCCGTTCGTGGCAGTCAACTGTGCAGCCCTGCCCAACGACCTGATCGAATCCGAACTATTCGGTGTCGAAAAAGGGGCCTTCACCGGCGCCCAGACTTCGCGCATGGGCAAATTCGAAAGAGCCGATGGCGGCACGCTATTCCTGGACGAGATTGGCGAGCTACCCCTCGCCGCTCAGGCCAAGCTGCTTCGCGTCTTGCAGGAAGGCGAAATCGAACGGCTCGGTGATGATCGAGTGCGCAAGCTGAACATCCGCCTGGTCGCGGCAACCAACGTGGACCTGCAAACCGCCGTCAAGGAGGGCCGCTTCCGCTCCGACTTGTTCTATCGGCTCAGCGTATACCCGATTCAGATACCTGCGCTGCGCGAGCGCATCTCGGACATTCCGTTGCTCGTCGAGGCCATGCTGGCGCGCTTCTGCACGCTATACGAAAAGAAGCTTTTCGGCGTCAGCGACAAGGCCATGCAGGCCATCAAGCGCTACCAATGGCCCGGCAATGTGCGCGAACTCGAAAACATGATCGAGCGCGGGGTCATTCTCGCCCCCAACGCGGGCTGGATCGAGCTTGAACACATGTTCACCCACGTCGCATCCGCTGAAGATATGGAAGCAGTCATCTCGCCGGGGGGCAGCCTTGAGAACAAGCCTGTCCAAAGCGCTGGCGGTGATCTGATCGATGCCATCCTGACCAGCGGCATTCCCTTCGAAGACCTGGAGTCGCGCCTGATCGACGAGGCAGTTCGCCGAGCCGAAGGCAACCTTGCCGGTGCTGCGCGTACGCTCGGCATCACCCGACCGCAACTGCAATATCGCCTGAAGAAAAAGGAAGGCGCCTAGCCTCGCCCGGAGGAGCACATGGAATTCAGGCAACTCAGGTATTTCATCGCGGTCGCCGAGGAACTCAACATCGGCCGCGCGGCCAATCGCCTGCACATCTCCCAACCGCCGCTGACTCGGCAAATCCAGCAACTCGAAGAAGAACTCGGCGCCCAGCTTTTTCTGCGCACGGCACGCGGCGTCGAACTGACGCAAGCCGGCGAAATCTTCTTGCGCGATGCAATCAATATCCGGGCGTTGATGGAGCAGGCACTCGAGCGGACCCGGCAGGCCGGACAGGGAAGACTCGGCAGGATGGACATCGGCATTTTCGGATCGGGCATCCTCGATGTCATTCCCAAACTCCTGCATGCCTTCCGCGCTGAGCATCCTGGCGTTCAGATCGCACTCCACACGATGAGCAAAAAGGAACAGATCGAGGCCCTGCGCCAGCGCCGGATCGTTGTCGGTTTCAACCGAATGCTGGCGCCCTTGCCCGACATCTCGTCCGAAGCAGTTTCGCTGGAAAGAATCATGGTGGCTCTCAACGAAAGCCACCCTCTGGCTGCCAAGCCCAGCATTCGCCTCAAGGAGCTGGCGAATCAGCCCCTCATCCTGTTCCCCAGCGGCGCTCGACCCAGCTTTATCGACAAAATCTGGGCCTTGTGTGGCGCGGAAGGGTTCGAACCACAGGTAGCCCAGGAGGTCGGCGATGCGCCGACCAGTGTTGCCCTGGTCGCCGGTGGCTTCGGCACGAGCCTAGTACCGGAAGCGGCCACCAGCCTGAGCGTGCCTGGCGTGGTCTACCGTCCGTTGGAAAATGCGCCGGATGCCGTTGTCGACCTTAGCTGCATTTATCTCAGCGAGGATCAGTCGCCCATTCTGTTGGCTTTTCTCGAGGTCATTCGCGAGTTCCGGAAGAAGAACGAAGCCAGCAGCGCTTAGCCCTGCCCAGCTTCTCTGGCCGACAATCGCTGAATGACCAAGGCCAGTTCGGCCACCGACTTCAGGTGCATTTTCGCCATGAGATTGTGGCGATGCACCTTGACGGTACTTTCTGATACAGACAAGTCATAAGCAATCAGCTTGTTGGGCTTGCCCTGGGCCACGTTGAGCATGATCTGCTTTTCTCGCGGCGTCAGGCTGTCGAACAGGCGACGAAGGTCTGCCAACTCCCTTCGTTCGTGAGAATGCGCACTGACTCTCGACAGTGCCTGATTGATCGCTGCCAATAAATCCGTGTCACGGAATGGCTTGTTCAGGAAATCGATTGCCCCCGCCTTCATGGCGCGAACCGCGAGCGGAACATCGCCGTGCCCCGTGATGAAAATGATCGGAATCTCCCGGCCATGCTCAGCCAGCTTTTCCTGCAGCGCCAGGCCATCCAGGCCGGGCATTCGAACATCGAGCACGACGCAGGAAAATTCGCTGAGATCGTCCCGCTCGAGAAAATCCAGCGGTGAGGCAAACACCTCAACAGCCAGCCCCTCGGCCCGAATCAGGCTACTCAGGGACTCCCTGATCGACGCGTCGTCATCGACCACATACACGGTTGGATTCTGAGGCAAATTTCGTTCACTCATGAGAGATTGGAATATTGAATACAAAATGGGCGCCACCCTCGGCATGCGCCCGCAGGCGGAGCCTTCCGCCATGGTTTTCGACAATTGACCGACTGATGGCCAGGCCCATGCCCAAGCCATCGCTCTTGGTCGAGAAAAGCGCGTCGAATATTTTTTCCGCATCGACCTTCGGGATGCCCGGCCCCGTATCGCGAACCGAAAAGACAACACCCTCGGCAGCATCTTCGTCTACGCGAATGCAGAGCAGACGTGCCCCGCCCTCCTGCTCGCGCATCGCATCCACCGCATTGACCACCAGATTTAGAAGCACCTGCTGCAACTGGACAGGATCGGCATGCAGGTCCGGCAAGGTTGCTGCGATCTGCAGATTCGCCTCGACGTTGGCCTCCTGCAACATGACCTGCAACATTTGCAACAGGCTTTCGAGAATTTGACGAACGTCTATTCGCTCACGATTGATGCCACCCATCCTGAGGAAATTGCGAATCCGCGCTATGACCTCACCGGCGAGGGTAGCATCCCGATTCACGCGGCTGAGCGCAGCGACCACTTCGTCGATATCCGGCGTTTCCCTGGCCAGCCAGCGCAGCGCCGCCTGACTGTTGGTCACGATGGCCGACAGGGGCTGATTAACCTCATGCGCTATCGATGCAACGAGTTCTCCCATGGTCGTAAAACGCGCAACCCGGGCCAGTTCAGACTGGGTTGCCGCCAATGCGCCTTCTGCCGCCTTGCGCGAACTCACATCTTCGACAATCACCGCCAGACGAGCGCCTTCGAGATCGACAGCCGGGATAAGGGAAGCGCTGACATTGGCCCAAAGATGACTGCCATCCCTGCGTTCATAGCGTTTTTGCACGTGGTAGTTATCGATCGTGCCGTCGAACAGGCCATGCACATTACGCAGGGTCATCGCGCGCTGCGATTCGTCCGTGATGTCGATGAACGAAATTCCGACAATATCGGCTTCGTCGTAGCCCAGCATCTGCTGCAAGGCAGGGTTGGCTTTCAGTATCCGCCCTTCCCTGTCGGCCAGCGCAATACCAACCGCCGAGTTCCGGTAGAGCCCCTGCCAACGCCGCTCCGAAATCTGCAAGGCCACCAGGCTATCCTGCAGCGACTTCCGGCTTGCCACCAGGCCAGCCGTTAACTCGCCCACATCGGACGCCTGAGTGTTCAGTTCCTTCTGGAGAATGTCGACCGTCCGCTTTACGGTGACCAGGTTACGAACTCGTGCCCGCAGTTCCTGAGGCGAAAATGGCTTGGTCAGATAATCCTGAACCAACTCATCCAGCAAGAACTCGCGCTGGGCGTCATCGGCCCGCGCCGAAAGAACGAGCACAGGCAAATTGGGGAAACACTCGCTGGCCCGCAACTCCCGGACAAATTGCTCGCCGTCGAAATGCGGCATCATGAGATCGGTAATCACCAGATCCGGCGGATCTTCCAAGGCCGCAGTCAGGGCCAATGCACCATTGGCGGCGAGCATGACGTTATAGTCGTCAATAAGCACGTCATAGAGGAAATGCCGCAGATCGGGGTTGTCTTCCACGACCAGAATTCTGGGACTACCCGTCTTGCTATTGCTGACCGGAAGGCTTGTCGATTCGAGAAAGTCGATGTGCTGCGGTGTTACGGTGGCCACCTTCTCGCCACTCTCCCGGACGAAGGCGCCGCTTGGTGCGCGGACAGGCATTTCCACCTGAAAGACGGCACCGCCGCCCGGCGCATCAAGCGCCACAACGGTTCCCTGATGTAACTCCACGAATTCCTTGACGATATTCAGCCCCAGCCCACTGCCCTTGCCGGCAAGCCCCCCCTGTCCCTGGGCAAAACGGTCGAATATTTGCTCTTTCATTTCCCGCGGAATGCCAGGACCATTGTCTTGCACACTGAGCAAAAATCGCTGGTTGGCGACGCGCGAGACCGAGCAATAAATCCGCCCCCCGGTCGGGGTAAATTTGAATGCGTTGGAAAGCAGGTTGGCCAATATCCGCGCGAACTTCGACCGATCCAGATCGGCATACAAATCGCGGTCGCCCTCTATCCGCAAGGTAATCGATCGCTCTTCCACCGCCGCGGCGAACCCGGCGGCGATATCGTCGACCATGGCGAGCACATTGGTTCCCACATAGGCCAGCGGCATTTGCCGCGCATCGATGCGAGCCAAATCCAGCAGGTCGTTGACCTGCTGAAGAAGCGATTGTGCATTGCGCTTGATCGTTGTCAGCCGAAAACGCTCCCGCTCGCCGAATTGCGTCCCCGCGCGCAGCAACTGATCGACTGGTCCCAGGATGAGCGCCAACGGCGTCCGCAGCTCGTGACTGACATTGGCAAAGAATTTCGTCTTGAAGCCGTCGATTTCCCGCAGTTTTTCGAGTGCCAGTTGCAATTCGCCATTCTTGCGCGTCAGTTCGGCCTCGATGGCGATTTTTTCGGTGATGTTTCGTCCTTCGGGAAGCAGGAAGGCAACCTTTCCATCATCATCCCGGATCGGCGTCAGCGAGAAATCCACAAAAATGGTTCTCTTTCCCTGCAAGTCTCCGAAGATCTCGATGTCGCAACGGACAAATTCGCCGTTTCGAGCCTGTTCGACCATGCTTCGCACTCGGCTGCGCGCTTCTTCGGAAATTGCCCACCAGCGAGCCTCCCAAAACGGGCGACCTACCACGTCGTCAAGATCGATCCCGGCGCCTTCCAGGGCGGCACGGTTGATCTCCAGGACCGTCCCGTCCTTGTCGAGCAAGCCCAGAAACTGGTACATCGCATCCAGGATGATGCGGGCCAGTTTCTGGCGACGGACATCCTTGCTATCCCACGAAGTGAGCTTTACGCCCTTGACCGAGGCCTGCATCGTTTCATTCGCATTTTGAATTTCCGTAATCGTCAGACTACCCAGAATTAAAGTAGACAGATGACGCCCAGCTCACCCAGCACTCATCCTTCAAGCTTTCGCCTATTCTCGGATTTCAGCTTTCGACTATACAAGCAAAAAAAGGCGAGTACGCGACTCGCCTAACCCAAGGAGGATTGGGGTGAAACCGATCAAAAGCTGTAACGGAAATTGAGTGTCGCGTTGTTCTGGGCGTGCGTGACGGAAATCGGATCGCCGGCATTCGAAGAGCCGCCTGCCACACCCGGGTTGTCCATGGTTTCCTTGAAGGCGTGAGAATAAGCAAAATCAAGCTTCGCCTGCTTAGAGAAGGCATAGGTCAGACCAGCGGACAGGTGCTTTCTCGGCGTGGCCGGAATCACGGCGAACAAGGTCGACGAACGCAGCGCCTGGGTCGCAAAACGGAAACCGCCGCGTAGCGTGAGTTGGTCATTCAGTTCATATGCCGCCCCCAGGGAGAGGATGGTCTGGTCCTTGTAATCCTGCGGCAGAAGAATGTTGATATCGCCAAGCCCGCCATCGTGAACAAAGTTCACCTTGATGTCCTTCATCACATCCTTCCAGAACACGCGCGAAACATCGGCAGTCAGCAACCACTGCGCCCCCAGTCGCTGGCTGATGCCGACGTCTAAATGGGAAGGCATCTGGAAATCCTTGATCGTGATTTTTCCGCCGAGCGCGATGTTGCCTCCCGTATCGACGGCCGTTAGCGTCGCCTGACCTTCCATGTCGCTCATCTGGCTCTTGAAGGTATAAGAGGCACCGAGCGTCGTATCGGGCGTCACCTTGTAAAGCATCCCGAGCTTGCCACCGTAACCCCAGGCGTCGACGCCACTGCCCAGAAACTGGTCTTTTGTCAGACTGAAATGCGCTCCCTGCAAGGTACCCGCCCCGGCAAGCCCGCCAAGAATGCCGGCGATACTGCCCGGCGCCGCCGGAAAGACCCTGCCCGCGCCCAATAGGGTACCGACCTGTCCAGTCGTCAGCAGCAAGTCCAGGTTGAGGCCCTGCCACATCGCATCAAGGCTGCCGCCAACGGTCAATTTGTCGTTGATCTTGAAGCTGGCCGCAAATGGGATGTTCAGCACCAGCAGGCGGCTCGAATTTTCCAGGCCGGTATTGGCGCCATTTTGCCCAGCCGAGAGAAAACTACCCCTGCCGTACTCGGTCCCCAGACCGCCTTGCGCGAACGCGCCGACACCGAAAGACCAGGCGCCAATCCGCTTGGTATAGGCGGCCTCGGGAGCCATGTACGGTCCGCGGTTATTGGCATGGGTCTCCGAAGAAACGCTCTCGCCGGTTCTCGTGTTCCTGACCGTGATGTCTGTCGTGACCAGATCGAGGCCAATCATGGCCTGATCACCCTCCGCCATCAGGGAAAGCGTAGCCGGATTGGTCATCATGCCGGCTGCGCCGACGTCGTGCGCGACCGCCGTGCCGCCCATGGCACGAGAGATCGCGCCATAACCCTCGAGGCGGAAGACATCGGTCGCCTGAGCCAGTTGCGCGCCACCAGCCAATGCCGATACCAGCGCCGATGCAATGATTTTTCTTGTGGTCATCCCCGTCATCTCCTCTGTTGTTGGATTTTGAAAAACAAACGAACTGCGTGTCCTGCTGAAAAATCGTTAAAAGAACCGGTCGAAGTGAATCTGTTCGAAAGGCACCTTGTGGCCAACCATCAGGAGTTCCTGCAGGGCCTGGGTCATGGGCGGCGGGCCGGCGAAATAGAATTCGTAGTTGGCCACGGCAGCGGGCAAGGTATGCGCTACAGCGTCGTGCACGAAACCGGTCTGGCCGTCCCAATCGCCGTTGTCGCCGGGTAGCGAGACGACCGGGATATAGATGATCCTGTCGCCAAAACCGTCAAGCGAACGCAGCAGCGATTCGCCGCAAACGTCACGCGGCGTTCGCGCCCCGTAGAAAAAATACAGCTTGCGATCAGCCAACAGGCCGGCATCAACGGCACCGCGGGCAATGGACACCATCGGCGCCAGCCCGGAGCCCCCGGCAACGCACACCAGATCACGAGGAGCCTCGGTACGCAAATAGGCAACACCATAGGGGCCGTCGAGGCCGATCTCGTCACCGACCGCCAATTTCTCGAATAAAACATGAGTGCCTTGGCCATGCAGCACGCGGCGAATCTGGAAATGCCACTCGCGCTGTCCGTTGCCGATGTTGGACATCGAATAGGCGCGTGAGCTGGCGATGCCCGGCAGGTCGAGCATGGCGAACTGGCCGGGCAGGAAATCGGCATGCGCCTCCGCCACAAAGCGGAACTCGCGGATGTCGTGGGTAATGTCCTGTACCGCCATCAGGCCAGCCTTCTGGCGCCTGGGCAGGATTTTCGGCTGATATTCCGCTGCGGTTGCCGCCTTGATGGTAATCGGACTGCAGGCGCGGCACTGGCAAGCCAGATGGCGACCGCGCTTGCGATCCCGCTCGCTAAGGCCCGGCGCCTCAGCCCACAAGGTTTCGATTTCGCCCGAGACGAGTTCGAACTTGCAACCGCCGCAGCCGCCGGAATTGCACTCGTAGGAATAGCCGAGCCCGGCACGCAGCGCGGCGCGCAGAATGGTGTCGCCGTCAGCCTGCAGGCAGGATGAACCGTCTTTTTCGTTGAGGATCGTCAGGTCGGTCATGGAATTTCGGATGCGATAGTCGAGACGGTCCTGCGTAATCCAACGCAGGACTGCCTGGATGGCGACCTGTGAATCAGAGGCCGAGCGAGCGACGGAAATCGCGGGTGGCGACCTTGGCCGATTCGGCACCGCCCGCCACGTCGGGCAAGGAGGCGCAGTAAGCCTCGATCGCCTTGTCGGCCAACGGCGCCCACTTGGCGATCCAGCCTTGAATCAGTTCCAGATTTCCCGGCGTTTCCAGCGCCATCTTGACGAAGGCCGACATCCAGCGACGATGACGTGCTGCATCGAGCAACTGGGCATCGGTGAGCAAACCCAGCAGCGTGTCGCCGTTGTGGCGGGCCGATTCGCCGAGCTTGCGCAGCACGGCCTCGTCAATGGCCGGCTTGGCAACCAGGTTGAGCACAACGATGGCCTCGCCCCAATCCCAGACCGTCAGGGCCTTTTCCATCAGTTCGCGGAAGCCTTGCCAGACCGGATCGGTTTCCCAGTAGGTGCGCTCGTCTGTGCCAAAGCCCTTGTCGGCAAACACTTGCGACAGTTCCTTGGTGCGGTAGGCGGTGTGGCTCAGCCAGCGGAAGCTGTCGGCCATCTGGAAGTAATGACAATTGGTGATGGTGCTGGCCGGCGAGACCTGACCGACGTAGGCCGAGGCCATCTGGATGGTATGGAACAGGTAGCGCGACGGGGTGTAGAAGCGGGCCAGCGTACCGGCCCAGCGCGGATCGAGGGCATGATCGTGCTCACGCTGATTGAACTGGTCGAAGAGGCCGAAGACGTAGGTTTCCTGGCCGTCCTGCATCATGTTGTAGGTGCGGTAGACCACTTCCTCCGGATCGCGGAAGGCGTTCCAGTCCGGGTGCTTGAGCGCGGTACCGAAGGTGTTCTTCTTGTACCACTCGTTCATGAACATGGACGGCGACAACTCGTAGGGCGAGTCGGGGCGCTTGTCGTTGTAGTGCAGGTTGGCGCTGACAATTTCGTATTCGCTCGGCTTGCGGCGACGGGCGGCGAGATGGCTCCACGTCTTGAGCGGCTTGAGTACTTGGGTTTCGGACATGTTTTTGTCTCCTGTATTCTGGGTATGTGCTGACCGTTGCCAGTTAGGCGCGGGCAGTGCTTACATCTTTTTCGTGAAATAGAAGCGGATGGAGTTGTCGCCGCTTTCGATCTGACCGGCAAAGGAACTCAGGTCCACTTCCAGGTCGTTCATCTTGAACGGGCGTCCCAGTTCGTCCTCGATCGTTTCGCGGTGAAGGACCATCTCGTGTTCGGTGTGGATGCGGATATAGGCCCGCTTGTCCTCGACGAACACTTCCTTGCCGGGGTTGTCGATCTTTGCCGCTTCGATGACCGCCATGGCCAGATCGCCGGCGCGCATGACCGGCCCGACCAGATTGTTGTGGAACGCCTGCGCGGAACTCGTTGTACTCATTGTTTTCTCCTCGTTTTCTTTCAATTCAGGCGTGCCAACGGCGCTTGCCTGCCCGGAAGGGCAAGCCAGCTGCGGCTCGAGCTGCCCGCCCCCCAGCAATTTCGCCAGCCAATTCAAAATGCCCATGTGACGTTTCCTGTCGCAATTTCAGGTATGGGCGAAGAGCGGTTCGACGCCCACGGTTTCGACCAGGACATCATCGCCGTCCAGCCTGACCGGATACTCGGCCAGTGCGCAGTCGTCGGGGTTGATGCCCTTGCCGTTGCAGGCGTTGAACTGCCACAAGTGCGCACGGCAAATAATCTTCTTGCCATCGAAACTGCCTTCGATCAGCGGAATATCCTGATGCGGGCAGATGCCCTGGAAGGCCTTGATATCGCCCCCCTCGGCACAGACCAGCAAGATTTCCTGACCATCGACGTCGAACGACTCCATTTCCCCTTCCCAGAGATCGTCGCGCGTGCATACCTTTTTGAAACCCATACCTGACTCCTGTTAATTCCCGATTTGGTCGGCTGGCCGAAACACTCAGTGCTTCGGTGCCTCCCAGATGATTTCGACGGTTTCGGTCGGCTTCAGGCCAGCTTCGCCCAGCTTCATGGTGCGCGGGAAGAAGTCTTCTGCGCCCTGGCGACGGACCCGCAGGATCTGGCCCGGACGAGCCCGGACACGACGGCCGACGGAATGATGGGCGGCCGCGGCGGCCACTTCATCCATGGTGTTTTCGGTGTCGACGGCGACCAGTTGCAGCACGAAGTCGCCTTCAAAGTTGGAAGTAATTGGAAACAACGCCATTTCTTGAATCTCCTGTGTTCTTGGGAAGCGGCGCCCGCAGGCGCCGGCTTGCATGACCGTCGTTCAGACCGCCTTCTTGGTTGCCCGCAGGGCGCGGTAAACCTCGGCCCAGGCGTAGTTGTGGGCGTCGTCGCCGCACTCGCCGGGAGCCAGGTTCATGTAGGCAAGCGCGCCGCCGAGGTCCATTGGCTGAATCATGCCGGCCAGGAAGCGGTCGACGATGCTCAGGTGACCGGCGTAGCGCTCCGGCTCCTGCTCGAAGCACCAGCGGTCGACTTCGGAACCGAAGTGGTAGAGGCGGCCGTTGTATTCGAGCGGGTAGTCCTTGACGTTCCACTTCTTGCCCGGCGTGCCGAGGATCGGCAGCTGGCACATGTTGCAGACGTAAGGCAGGGTTTCCGGGTAGGCCATGGCCATGTTGCCGTCGACCACGTTGTCGATGATGACGTCCCAGCATTGACCCCAGGTATCGTTCCAGCCGGGATACTTTTCTTCCAGCCAGGCCCGCTCGTCGGGGCTGACGCCGGCCGCCGGGTTCCACCACACGGTCGGACGCCAGAAGTAGGAGCCCATGTGCATGCCGTGGTGGGTCTCGGCGATGTCCTTGAGGAAGATGTCCCAGTACCAGGGCAGGTCGAGGCCCATGTCGGTCAGGGCGCGCTCGAACTGGGCAACGATCCATTCCTCCATGAATTCCTTGAACGACTGTTTGCGATGCTCAAGCGGCGTGTAATAGTCCATGATCGGACCGGTCAGCACCGAGAACAGCTTCCAGGCGCCCCAGACGGCAATGTCGACGCGCTTTTGCGCCTCGGCCTTCTGGCCGTTTTCGATCAGCACCTTGAGCGCCGGGCCGCCGATCTGGGCGTGACGCGACTCGTCGGTCTGGATGCTGGAGATCAGGTTGGCGAAGGTGTGGTCGCCCGCTTCGGCGGCGTCGGCGGCCAGGCCGAGGAACTGCATGTTGGTGAAGCCGGTTTCGAAGCTGAAGGTCAGCATGATCGAGACGCTGATGGCGTCGCGCGTCATCATGATGTCGTCGAAGAAGTGACGCGCCGCGATCATGCCCCACTCGTTGGTGTCGTAGGCCTTGAAGGCCCAGTCCATCTGGCGGTCCTTCGAAACGTGCTCATGCGGGAAGTACAGTTGCATCTGGCCGTGACGGATTTCGTCGAGGCAACCCAGCGTCGACATGTTCCGCATGCCCGGCGCCTTGGAGAAGCGCATCATGCGGGCCTCGGCGCTGGCGGCAGCGTATTCGCCACGGGCGATGGCGCCGTAGTGCGCCTTCATCACCGACTTCCAGCCCGGATCGGCGTTTTCAAAAATGCGACTGCGTTCCAGCGCGGCCTTCACCGAGTAGGCGCCGGCATCCTTGTCGCGCTGGACCTTCACGTATTCCGGATAGGTCTGCTTGTAAGGCTCGTCGTATTTTTCCCAGGCGTTTTGCGGCAGACCGAAATCACCCGACAACTTCGGCGGGAAGAGCTCGTCCTCCGTCACGTACTTGGGCGTCCAGTTCGTGGTCCTGGCCAGGTCATACCAGTCCATTCTGTTGAGTACAGCCATTTATGTCTCCTCTTTGTAGCAGGCACGAAGTCCTGCAATGTCCGAATCCGGGCGGTCTCTGCCGCCAGATCTCAGCGAAATCATTTTTCTCGAGATTTCGCGATGACTCAAAGTTATCCGGAAAGGAATAGAGCGCCAATTAGACTTTGGTTTAGATGGGCCTATCCGATCGCCCGAGGCCTGGATGCCCGATGCGCCACCCCGGCCAGGGAAGGATTCTGATTTTGGGCAAAATTTCCGGTTGACCGTCAAAGGCTGCCTGCAGCGTCTTAAACGAGCCTTTTTTGAAGGCACCCGATGCAAAACAGGCAGCCCGGAAGCCGGTGGCAGAACGACCGCCAAAGCCATACCTTTGACGCATCGCCCACCAACCACAACGGTATTGGACGGTATGAAAGCCATCACGTTTAATTGATTCGAACATCCGTGGGCGGCGATTCGAACGCTTTCCCGAACGATCAATTTCAGGTGAATGGCAATGGACATCCCCAACAATCAGTTCAAGAGCGCATTGCAGGCTGGCCGCGACCAGATCGGCTTGTGGCTCGGCCTCGGCGAGACCTTCAGCGCGGAGATTTGCGCCGGGGCCGGCTTCGACTGGTTGCTGATCGATGCCGAGCACGGCCCCAACGATCTGCGCAGCATCCTCTCGCAGTTGCAGGCCCTGGCCCCGTATCCGACCCAGGCGGTCGTCCGGCCGCCGCAGGGCGACCATGTTCTGATCAAACAATTGTTGGAAACCGGCGTGCAGACGCTGCTCATCCCGATGGTCGAGTCGGCGGCGCAGGCGCGCGGGCTGGTCGAGGCCATGCGCTACCCGCCGGCCGGCATACGTGGCGTCGGCAGCGCCCTGGCGCGCGCCTCGCGCTGGGGGCGCATCGACAATTACGCCGACCTGGCCAACGACCAGATGTGCCTGCTGGTGCAGGTCGAAACACGCGCCGGCTACGAACAGCTGGATGCCATTCTGGCCGTCGACGGCGTCGATGGCGTGTTTTTCGGCTCGGCCGACCTGGCCGCGTCCTACGGCTATCTCGGCCAGTCAACGCACCCGGAAATCGTCGCCGCCATCGAAAACGGCCTGCGGCGCACCCGGGCGGCCGGCAAGGCTGGCGGCGTGCTGTGCAGCGACCGCCAGCTCAATGATCGCTACATGCAGGCTGGCGCCAACTTCGTGGCCGTCGGCATCGACGCCTTGCTGCTGACCGCCGCCACCACGGCACTGTGCCGGAGCTACAAGCCGGAAGCCATACCGGCCGGCATTCCGGGATCGTATTGACCTGACAGACCCATAAACCTGAAGCCATCGACGAATGGCCAATTTGAAAAAACCAAAGGAGTAGACAATGGCAATGACTGGTGTTTTGAGGCCCGGACACGGGGCCATCCGGGTACTGGACCTCGAAGAGGCTGTGCATCACTACCGCGACATCCTCGGCATGGTGGAAACCGGCCGCGACGTCCAGGGGCGCGTCTATCTGAAATGCTGGGACGAGCGTGACCACAACAGCGTCGTCCTGCGGCAGGCAGATCGAGCCGGGATTGATTTCTTCGGTTTCAAGGTCCTCGACAAGGCCACGCTGGACAAGCTCGAGGCCGACCTGAAAGCCTATGGCCTGAAAACCGAACGCATCCCCGCCGGCGAAATGCTGGCTACCGGCGAACGCGTCCGTTTCGAAATTCCCTCCGGCCACCTGATCGAGCTGTATGCCGAGAAGCAGGCCGTCGGCAACGGCCTGCAGGTCCAGAACCCGGCGCCGTGGACCAAGGCCTCGGAAAACGGCATCGCGCCGGTCCGCCTCGACCACTGCCTGCTCTACGGCCCGAACATTGCCGAAGTGCAAAAAATCTTCACCGAAGTCCTTGGTTTCTATCTCGTCGAGCGCGTACTTGCGCCGGACAACCAGAACAACGCGGCCATCTGGCTCTCGTGCTCGCACAAGGTGCACGACATCGCCTTCGTCGAGCACCCGGAACCGGGCAAGCTGCACCACCTCTCCTTCATGCTCGAAAGCTGGGAAGAAGTGCTGCGGGCCAGCGACATCCTGTCGATGAACAACGTGCCGCTCGACATCGGCCCGACCCGCCACGGCATCACCCGCGGCTGCACCATCTACGCCTGGGACCCGTCGGGCAACCGTTTCGAGACCTTCATGGGCGGCTACCAGCCCTATCCGGATTACGAACCGACGACCTGGACCTTCGACGGCCTGGGCGCCGGCGGCGGGCTGGATTACCCGCAGCGCAAGCTGCACGAATCCTTCCTGAGCGTCGTGACCTGATCGTTCCGGGCGGCCGGCCGTCCGCGGCCGCCTCTTTTTTATTCGCCGGGGCGTGCAGTGGCCGACTGTCGCCGGCCCTGTTCGCGTTCTGACAAGCCACCCAGCCATGAGCCAAATAAAACGTATCCAGCATTTCATCGGCGGCGAATTCGTCGCCGCACCCGATGCCCGCTATTTCGACAAGCGTTCGCCCGTCGATGGCAGCGTAATTGCCCACATCGCCGAAGCCAGCGCGGCCGAGGTCAATGCCGCCGTGCAGGCGGCCCGTACCGCACTGAAAGGCGAATGGGGCAAGCTGAGCACCGACCAGCGCGTCGACCTGCTCTACGGCGTCGCCAACGAGATCACTCGCCGCTTCGATGATTTCGTGGCGGCCGAAATGGCTGACACCGGCCAGCCGTCGCATGTCCAGACGCATGTCTTCATCCCGCGCGGGGCGGCCAACTTCAAGGTGTTTGCCGACGTCATCAAGAACGTCGCGGCCGAATCCTTCCGCATGGCCACGCCGGACGGCAGAGGCGCGCTGAACTACGCGATCCGCAACCCCAAGGGCGTGATCGGTGTGGTCGCGCCGTGGAACGCGCCCTTCCTGCTCATGACCTGGAAAGTCGGGCCGGCGCTGGCCTGCGGCAATACCGTGGTGGTCAAGCCGTCCGAAGAAACGCCCCTCACCGCCACGCTGCTCGGCGAGGTAATGAATACGGTGGGCATGCCCAAGGGCGTCTATAACGTGGTCAATGGTTTCGGCCCCGACTCGGCCGGCGAATTCCTGACCCGCCACCCCAAGGTCGATGCCATCACCTTCACCGGCGAAACGCGGACCGGCACGGCGATCATGAAAGCCGCCGCAGAAGGCATGCGCGACATCTCCTTCGAGCTGGGTGGCAAGAATGCCGGCATCGTCTTCGCCGACTGCAATTTCGAGGCAGCCATCGACGGCATCTTCCGTTCGGCTTTCCTCAATACCGGGCAGGTCTGCCTCGGCACCGAACGCGTCTATGTCGAGCGCCCGATCTTCGAACGCTTCGTCACGGCCCTCAAAGCCAAGGTCGAAGGTGTGCGCTACGGCCGGCCGGAAGACCACGCCAGCACCTATGGCCCGCTCATCAGCCAGGAGCACCGCGACAAGGTGCTGTCGTATTACCAGAAGGCGATGGATGAAGGTGCCACCCTGGTCACCGGCGGTGGCGTGCCCGACATGCCGGCCGATCTGGCCGGCGGCAGCTGGGTTCAGCCGACCATCTGGACAGGCCTGCCGGAAACCGCCGCTGTCGTGCGCGAGGAGATCTTCGGCCCGTGCTGCCATGTTCGCCCCTTCGACAGCGAAGACGAAGTCATCGAACTGGCCAACGACAACGAATACGGCCTGGCGACGACGATCTGGACCGAGAACCTGTCGCGTGCCCACCGCGTGGCGGAGCGCGTCGAGGTCGGCGTCACCTGGGTTAACAGCTGGTTCCTGCGCGACCTGCGCACCCCGTTCGGCGGCTCGAAGCAATCGGGCATCGGCCGCGAGGGCGGCGTGCATTCGCTCGAGTTCTACACCGAAACCCGCAACGTCTGCATCAAGCTTTGATCCCCAAGAGAGACCCATGAAAAAAATACGATGTGCCCTGATCGGCTCCGGCAATATCGGCACCGATCTGATCTACAAGATCCAGCGCAGCCCGGTTCTTGAACCGGTATGGATGGTCGGTATCGATCTCGAGTCCGAAGGCCTGGCCCGTGCCCGCGAGATGGGGCTGAAAACCACGGCGGCTGGCGTCGATGGCCTGCTGCCGCACGTGCTGGACGACAACATCCAGATCGCCTTCGATGCGACCTCGGCCTACGTCCATGCCGAGAACTCGCGCAAGCTGAACGAACTCGGCGTGATGATGATCGACCTGACGCCGGCGGCCATCGGCCCGCTCTGCGTGCCGCCGGTGAATCTGCGCGAGCATGCCGAAAAGGTCGAGATGAACGTCAACATGATCTCCTGCGCCGGGCAGGCGACGATTCCCATCGTTCATGCCGTGTCGCGCATCCAGCCGGTCGCCTACGGCGAAATCGTCGCCAGCCTGGCCTCGAAGTCGATTGGCCCGGGCACCCGCGCCAACCTCGACGAATTCACCTACACCACCTCGAACGCCATCGAGGTCGTCGGCGGCGCGCGCAAGGGCAAGGCGCTGGCCATCATCAACCCGGCCGAGCCGCCGATGATGATGCGCAACACCATCTCCTGCCTGACCGACGAGACGCCCGACGAGCCGCGCATCATCGAATCGGTGCTGGCGATGATCAAGGAAGTGCAGAAATACGTGCCCGGCTATCGCCTGGTCAACGGCCCGCTGTTCGACGGCAAGCGCGTCACGGTCTTCATGGAAGTGGCCGGGCTGGGCGACTACCTGCCGAAATACGCCGGCAACCTGGACATCATGACGGCGGCCGCGACGCGGACCGCCGAGATGTTCGCCGAGGAAATCCTGGCTGGCAGCATCCAGCTCAAACCCGTGGAGTTCGCATGATGTCCGACGTCAATCTCAAGGGCCGCAAGGTCATCGTCCACGACATGTGCCTGCGCGACGGCATGCACGCCAAGCGCGAGCAAATGTCGGTCGAGCAGATGGTCAAGATCGCCACCGTACTGGACGACGCCGGCGTGCCGTATATCCAGGTCACACATGGTGCCGGCCTGGGCGGCAATTCGCTGCAACACGGCTTTGCGCCGCACAGCAACGAGGAATACCTCACGGCCGTCTGCCGCGCGGTCAAGCGCACCAAGGTCTCGGTCCTGCTGCTGCCCGGCCTGGGCACCATGCGCGAACTGCAATCGGCCTACGACTGCGGCGCGCGCAGCGTGCACGTCGCCACCCACTGCACCGAGGCCGACACCTCGCCGCAGCACATCGCCTTCGCCCGCAAGCTAGGCATGGACAGCACCGGCTTCCTGATGATGGCCCACCTCAACACGCCAGAAGGCCTCGCCCAGCAGGGCAAGCTCATGGAATCCTACGGTGCGCAGACGGTGTACATCACCGATTCGGCGGGCTACATGCTGCCGGCCGACGTCAATGCACGGGTCGGGGCGCTACGCGACGTACTCAGACCGGAAACCGAGATCGGCTTCCACGGCCATCACAACATGGGCATGGGCATCGCCAACTCGATCGCCGCCATCGAGGCCGGGGCCAGCCGCATCGATGCGTCGGTCGGCGGGCTGGGCGCGGGAGCGGGCAATACGCCGCTCGAAGCCTTCGTCGCCGTGTGCGAACGCATGGGCATCGAGACAGGTTGCGACCTGTTCAAGCTCATGGACATGGCCGAGGAGATCATTTTCCCGATCATGGACCACATCGTCCGCGTCGACCGCTCGTCGCTGACGCTGGGCTTCGCCGGCGTCTACTCGACCTTCCTGCTGCACGCCAACCGGGCGGCCGAGCGTTTCGGCATTCCGGCCCGCGACATCCTCGTCGAGCTTGGCCGCAAGAAGATGATCGGCGGCCAGGAAGACATGATTACCGACACCGCCATGACCATGGCCAAGGAACGTGGTCTGCTCAAGGACGCTGCCGTGGGGGTCCCATCATGAGGCCCTACGCCGAGCGCGAGGCTTGCGCCATCCTCGTCGGAGCGACCGGCGATTTCGGAACGGCGATCACCCGGCGGCTGCTCGACGCCGGCCTCGGGGTCATCGCTGTCGCCCGGTCGGCCGACAGCCTGCACGGCCTCGCTGCAGCCCAGCCCGGTGTCCGACCGTGTGCGGCGGACATCGCCAGCGACGACGCCATCGCCGCCATTGCCGCGACCATCGACAAGCCGGTGCGCATGGTCGTGCACGGCCCGGGCGTCGCCGTTGCCGGCGGCATCCTGACGGCACCGACCGCCTCCATGGTCGATGCGGTGAATATCAAGGTCGGCGGTCTACTCCGCCTGGTGCGTGCGGCCGATGCCCACCTCGGGGCCGGTTCGCGCATCGTCGCCATCGGCGGTCATTACGGTCTGGAACCAACCGCCTATGCGGCAGCCGCCGGCGTGGCCAACGCCGCCATACTCAACGTCGTCCGCCAGCTGAGCATGGCCTACGGCCCGCGCGGCATTACCGCCCACACTATCGTGCCCGGCCCAGCCGATACCGACCGCCTGCGCCGGGTTGCCGCGACGCGGGCCGAGCAACGTCAGTGCACTGTCGACGAGGTCCTCGACGAGATGCGCGCCGAGTCTTCGCTCGGCATCCTCAGTACCCCGGAACAGATTGCCTGGGCCGTGACCCTGTTGCTCGCCCCAGAGGCCGATGCGATGACCGGTTCCAGTCTGATGCTCGATGCCGGCCGCCGTCGCGGCCTGCCCTGACACCACCAAGGAGAACCCCCATGCCCGTTGCTAATCTCCATGTCCTCGCAGGCCATCCGCGCGCAAACCTGAAGCAGTGGATACGCGAGACCTCAAACGCCCTCTCCGAAATTCTTGTCGCCCCAATGGATCGCCTCGAAGTCTGGGTCACCGAAATCGACCCCGATCTGTGGGGCATCAGCGGCCAGCCAGCCAGCGAGGTTCTGGCTCACACCCCGCGGCATGATGCGGAAATGCCCTTCATCAAGATGATCCTGATGGAAGGCCGCAGCGTTGAGCAATTTCACCGCATCATCGTTGAACTCAATGCGATTACCGCGCGGCTGATGGAGGTCGACCCTGAGCGCATCCGCATCCATATCGAGCATGCCCACCCCGACCGCTGGGGCATTGGCGGCATACCGGCCAGAATCCGCCGGGCAGCCGAGCTTGCAGCGCCTTCCGCACAACCTTAATCCGATAGCTACTGAAGCAGTCCTTCTCCTGTCCAAATTTTCTCCGCGGAACGGAAGAAACCCAAGGCAGGACACCACAACAAAAAACCCGCCAAGCTTTGCGCTGAGCGGGTTTTCAGTTTCTCTGATTTGGTGGGCGGTACTGGGATCGAACCAGTGACCCCTGCCGTGTGAAGGCAGATGACGGCCATTGGCAGCGCGGATAACCCGCATAAATACGTGGCCTGACGGTCAGCAATGGGCCGTGGCGTGGTGTAATTTACACCAGAATTACACCGGCCATGATCTGGAAATTGCCAGACATACGCCACCACTCAGCGGCGGCCCTACTCTGCGCAAGCCACAGCCTGACGATGGGCGGGTGGGAGGCTTTCCATTCGGCGAGGACAATCACTTTGGCAGGCATATCCACTCCCTGAATACAGATCGGCCAGGGCTTCGGCCTTGGTTTCAAAACGGCGCACGGCGACGACACGGAAGTGCCAGACGCGGTATTTTCCGTCGAATAGGATCAGCTTGTTTCGACGTGTCCAGAGTTCTCGTTTCGGCGGCACGAGCTCGATCGCGCGGGCGAATCGCCACGAAAGTGGCTGGCCAACGCCGAAATGCGGGATGACGCCACGGAACGAGTGGGAACGCGTCAGGCCTATCCAGATGCGGCCTCGGCTGGATATCCATATCCAGATCGCCGCGATGAGGCAGTTAGAGAGGCGATTCAGCTTTTTCATTCAGGGCCTTCTCAAGGTCGGCGATTCGCTGTTTGAGCTCGAGCACGCGGCCTGGATGCGCGACGCCGAAATCTTCCATGTCGGCGATTACCCTTTCGCCTGCTCGTGCGCGGGTGCGCCAGTATTCGAACGACTCGCGGTAGATCAGGCGCCTATTGCTGCCCGCCAAAGATCGAGGCACGGCAACGGTAGTAAATACCCGATACGCTCGCCAGTTTTTCGACAGTGGCGCCAAAGCTGTCATCGCGTAACGGACCCAGTGTTTCCGGGCAGCTTGCCACCGTCAGGGGCGACGGCTCTGTTTTCGAGGGCGGCATTAAGCTGCTGCAGGCCGTCAGGAGAATGGCGGCAATCCCGATAGACAGGGACTTCGCGCGTTTCGCGCTCGATGCGCTGTTGCAGGGTGACATGTTTTATCTCCAATTTGGCGATCTCCTTGGCCGCGCCTTCCTGAGCCGCGGCGATGGCCTTGTCGACCAGGGCGGCATCGCGCAGTTGCGAGGCCTCCTGCAGCGCGCGGCCGTCGTGCCGTCCCCAGGAATAACAGCCGACCAGGGCGGCGACCAGGACAAGCCATTTGATTTCGGACCAGATCGTGGAGGGCTTCTGCAGCATCATGCCTCTCGTACCGAAAGCGGTGCGTTGGTTGACATGACCAGCAGGCCCTGCGGTATGGGCAGAGACAGCCCGGGCGGCCAGTAATAGCCGACGACCCGCGACCGGTCGAATGGCGCGATGCTGACCTTGTTGCCCTGGTTTCCCCCGAGCACCATCAAATGACCGGCCGCCGTGCGACCGACGACGAAGCCGACATGGCCACCGCCCTGGCGTTCGAACACGACCACGCAGCCGGTCGCCGGGGAGTCGAGACGTGTGCCCCAGCCTGCCCAAGCCTTGGCGCGCATCCAGAATTTCGGGATGGGATGGCCAGTCTCGCTCAGGCAATGCGCGACAAATGCGCCACACCAGGGCGTTTCATCATCACGCCACCAGGCCGACAGCTTATCGAGCCAGCCGAGGATGATCGAGTTGTGGCTGGCGCCGGGAAATTCGGTTAGGTCGATATAGCGGCGGGCTTCAGCGATCCAGGGGAGATCGGTCACTGGATGTCCTCCGGCAGCTTTACGGTGCCATGCTTGTGCTTAGAAACGCTCCATGACCCGACAAGCGCACACCCGACGCCAATAATGATCACGATGACCGTCTCCATCACGCCGATCTCCCCTGGATGATGCGCTGGAACATGCGCTCAAGACCCGACGTGCCAAGGCTGGCCAGCGCGGCGGCGACGCCGACCTGGCCGATGATCGGCAAGTCTGGAACCCAGACCAGCACCGCGCCGGCCGCCATCGCTATGCCGCCCGTGCAGAGCGAGCGGCCGATGATGATGCGAGGCGTCATTGCTTCGCCACTGGCGAGCAACTGACCTATGCCGATGCTGATGCCGACGAACGCGAATAGCGCTGTCGTGGCGATCTGCTCCCACCAGTGAATCAGTTTTTCAGACACGGACTCCCCCTAATCTCGCCAGGGCGGCGGAAAAATAACGTCGGGCACGGCGGTCGACACCTGGGTCGAGACGGCGCCGTCTTGGTAGATGTACCCGGAGAACCCGGGCGAATTGAGCAGGGTCGCCGCGTCGGCCGGGTAAATCGTCACGGCGCCGGGCGGCACCGCGGATTCGGCGTCGTCGTACAGCCCGGTGATGCTGTGGCCGTCGACGTTGATCGTGATGTGATAGGCCATCAGCGGACGCCTTGCGCGAGCACGGAGTAGATCGGCAGCATCGGCAGCGCCGCGACGCCGACCTTTAGCGAATCGGCTGTGCTGGTTCCGGATGAGGCATAAGCGACAATCTGTACGGTATCACCCGCCGAAAACGAAACGTCGAATGTCCCTGATCCGGATGCAGACCCATTCCAGAATGATGGCGACGCCGCACCATTCACGTATCCATAAACGGTGACAGGGCCAGCCCCAACGGTCACTGAAAACGCGGCTCTGATTACACCACTGCAGTGCATTTTCATATTGACAAGCTCGACCGATGCAAGCGAGAACGCGACTGGAGCAGCGAGCATTTCCCGGGAGTATTTCGTGCCGGCTGTCACTGCCTGAGAGGCAACGACCGAGGCTAGAAGATGCGCGTTTGTTACATCACCGACCTGGCCGCCAACTGATTTAACCGGAGCCTCTACCGTGCAATTCAGGTTTCCGCCGGAAATTGCCAATCCGGTACCGAGACCAAGCTCCTCGACCGATCCGGCGCCGGACGATCCACGGCCTAGCAGGCGGCCGGTCGGGATGTTGACCATTTTTGCCCAGGTTATGATCGAGTTGGCGATTTTTGAAGCCGCGTTGATCGCGCCGTCCATGACCGACGTCGCCACGTTGGCCGAATCGGCGCTGCTGGCATGGGTGGCGTTGGCCACGTAGGTCGAGCCGATGGCGGCGACGAGCTGCGCAGCCGTGGCGGCGCTGATGTTTCCACCGCCGGCGCTCATCAGAATGCCGGTCAGCACGCCGATGGCCGGCTGGAAGTCGGCGGTGTTGGCATAGGCAGCCGAGCCCAGGCCGGAAGCGGGCGTGACGTTCTCCCATTTTGTCGATACGCCGGGCTGTTCGGTGGCGACGTTGGCGACTGATTCTGTAAGCATCCAGATCGAGCTTCCGTGCTTGACGCTGGCCGGGATGGACAACGACCCGGACAGCGACGACCACAGGCCCTTGTAATTGACCGCCGCCATGGCGATGTCGCGAGCGGCCGTGGCTTCGGCGGCCTGCGATGATGCCGTGCCGGCAGCGGAGACCGCTGAGGCTTCCCTAGCATTGACTTCCGCAGCCAGGTCATTGGCTTGCTCAGTCCAGAGCACCAGGTCAGCCATCACCTTGTCTGACTTGGTAGAAAAATTCGGTTTGTCCTGCCGGCTCGGCGGGTCGAGAACAACGGTAATTGACATCAGATCATTCCTTCCACGTCGAGCGTGCAAAATGAGAAGTTGGTGTAGGCGAGGTCAATCGAGAAATCCTTCAGGAAGCCGTAGATGGCCAGCGCCGAGAAGCTGTCGGAGCCGATCCAGACGACCGGCGTCGCCCGCACGCTGGCGAGCAGCGCATGAACGCGGTCGACGTCGTCGTTGTCGATCTTGACCTTGGTCGCCATGCGCTTGGAGAAGCCGCGCTGGACGAGGACGGCATTGCCGAAGTCGTCGGTCGATTTCTTCGAGTAGTCGGTGATGCTGGCCGTCGGCGACTTGATCGTCTTGCCGATGGCGGATTGAAGGCCGGTCGCGCACATGCCGATCGACACCGTTCCGGCCTGTTTCGTGGCCACGATTTCCAGCGTTGCTTCGCCGAAGACCGGGATGTCGGTCAGCAGCACGTAATCGAGGATTTTGATCGGCTCGAAAAAGTAGCTGTACCAGTCGATGACGGCGCTGTTGTCGATCATGCTGACCGTTTTCTGGTAGGTTATTTCACTGCCGACGCGCTGTGTCACGACGACTTCGGCGGCGTCGACATTGAGCAGGGCGAGCGAGTCGATACGGCCTGGCGCCAGCACGACGGTCAGCGACAAATCAGCCGTCGAAACGGTACTGACCGATCCGTCGAACATGCCGAAGCGGTTGGTCGGGCCTTGATCGACCCACCATGAGACGCCCGCCGTGAGCGGGTCTTTGCCGATGTTGGCGCCCTGCGATGCCAACCAGATGCGATGGCCGCGCACGACGTGCTGGCCGCCGGCGTAGGTGGCGACCACATCCCAGGCGCCGAAATCGGTTTCCGGGATCGAGCTGGACACCAGTTGGGCGTCGCCGATGGGAATGGGTTGAATCAGTTTCATGCGACCCTCTGCTCTGGCATGCCGTCGGTGTCGAATTTGTCGAGAATGCGGGCGACCTTGCCGGTGTTTCCGGAGACGGCGGCGCCGACGGCCATTTCTTCCTGGCGCAGGCTGGCGACCTCGGCACGCAGGGCCTGCAGCTCAACGAGCATCGCTGACCAGTTGCTGACGATCGACATCGAGTCGGCGGCATTGAGGATGCGCGACGGGCCGGTGATTTCCAGTTCGGGACCGCGCTCGCCGACCAGGCGCAGGCCGCCACCGTGCAATCCACCGCCGGCGAAGGCTGGCGGCTGCCAGGTGCCATATTTCTGCTTCATGTAATCGGCGAAGTCCTGCGACATGCCGGCCAGCGCATACGGGCTGTCGCTCGAATTGAAGGTATAGCCGCGGCCGGATTGATCGACGAAGAGGCCAATCGTGTCGGCGATGCGCTGCATGGTGCCGGCGGACGTCTGCACTGCCTGGCCGATGGTGGTCGAGGTGAAGAATGACTGCCAGTCGGTCAAAGCGGCGCCGTAGTTGGCCACCACGGTCGGCGTGCCGCCGGTCATGCGCTCAAGCATCTGCTCAAGGGTCGCCAGTTGATCCTGGGCGACCTGAAGCTGGCTTTGCGCGATGGGCACCTGGCGTTCGGCGACTCCGATCACGGTGTCGAGCGTACCGGCGACCATGCCGACGTCGCCGGCATAGCTGGATGCCGTGCCGATGGCAAGCGAGGCCCGCAGGAAGGATTCCGACACCGATTGCAGGCTGTTGGCGGCAACGATGTCGCCGAGGCGGGCACGGGCGGCCGTCTGGTCGAACATCTGGCGCGACTGGGCATATTGTGCTGCCGGAGAAACCGAGGCGGCACCGGCGACCAGCGTGTCACGATAGCCGCCGAGGCTGGTGATGACCGAGCCCAGGGCCTCGATCATCGATTGCGCCGTGCTGATCGCGTCCTGCCTGGCGCTGATGTCGTTGCGCAGCGTGTTGGCCAGCGCCTGGCGCTGCGCGGTGTAATAGGCGCCGATCTGCTTGGCCTGGTCTTCAAGCCCGACATTGGCCAGCGCCTTGGCCGCAGCGGCGGCTTCGTCGATAGTCGGCGTGAGCGAGGCGAAGGCGCCCTGCAGCGACATCAGCGACTTGAACGTCGAGCGGCCGCCTTCCGTGTTGAGGTCGAGCGAATCGACTAGCGCGCGGAACTGGGCACGGGTGGTCGGCATGTTCGTGATGCCGATGTCGGTAAAGGCCGCCGCCATTTCCTTCCAGGCCTGATTAACCTGATCGAGTCCGGTGTAGAAATTGGCGTAGTAGGCCGAGAACGATGAATTGAGTGCGTCGATGCTGCCGAACAACTGGACGAATGCATCGGATGCCTTCAGGACGTTATCGAGGTTGTTTCGCCCGAAAACGCTCGACATCGTGTCGCCCATGAGGCCGACGATTCGATTTACGGCCTGGGCTTCAGAAAGAACGCGCTCAAACGTTGCGGTCCACAACTCTCCGCTTTTCTGCAGAGTAGAAATTGACGGAATAATGCGGTCTGCCATCGCCTTTGTAAGGTTCTGCGTTGCCGCGCTAACTACGGCCTCCATGTCGGTTGATCCAACATAGATCGAGTAGGCAAACCCCTGCATTTTCTGGGCAATCGTCGTGTCGTCGAAGGTTTCCCCCAGCATGACGAAGCCGTTGCGCACGGCCTTGTACATCGCGTCCATTACCGCATCGACTTCAGACGGCAGCCCATACCAGTCGGTCCATTCCCGACCGCGCTTGAACAGGCCGCCGGTTTTCTTCATGTTGATGCCGTATTGACCCGTGAAGCCCTGCTCTGCCTCGCTGAATGTGCCGACGGTTTGCGATCCGGTCGAGTATTTGGCGCCGAACAGGGCTTTCTGGATGGCGTAGTGAATCTGGGCAGACAGCGATCCGCCTCCGGCTATGGCGTAGAACTGCGAATTGACGAATCCGTCGCCAAAGATGGCTTTCATGGGCTCGTCTTTGGTTTTTCGGATGGCGACCTCGGCATCCCACAACTCAACGTCCTTTTGCTTGGCGTAGTTTTCCCAGCGGATGCCAGCCTTCCAGGCCTCGCTCGACATCCACATGCCGGCGATGATGGCGGCGACCCAAGCGACGCTGGAAACGCCTGCGGCAGAACTGGCCGAACCGCCGGCAGCCGCGCCGCCGGCTTCTGCTCCTGCGGCTGCGGTGCCACCACCAACCAGATTTCCGGCCTGAATTGATGCACCGGTACCGTAATAGCCGGCGCTGTAGTAGGCCTGCGCCGCTGCGGCGGCCTCTGACGATGTCATGGCATAACCGGCGCCGGCGGCTTGCGCATAACCGAGATATGTTCCGGTCGCCAACCCGTACAGCGAACTAGCGTTGCTGGCCACATTGAAATAATTGACCCCGCCACCGCCATTTGCCGAGCCGGTACCGAGCACTGAATTAATCAGGCTGTTTCCCGCCGCGCCGGCGATCTGGCCGCCGGCATTGATCGTGTATTGAACGGCCATCCTGAGCAGCGTGGTCTTGAAGGTGTTCTTCAGGGCGTCGACGAAGGACTGGCCGAAGCTCTTGCCGGACTCGAATGACCGGTAGAGCGAATCGGTCAGACTGCGCTCGATGTCGTCGGCGAACTTGTCCCAGGCGCGGGCGGATTCCTTGGCCTGGGAGACGGCGATTTCCTTGACCGAGGTTTCGCGCTTGATGGCGGCCAGTTCGTTCAGGGCAGCGGCCTGCTCGCGGACGGCTTCTGCCGCTTCCAGGTAGGCGTCCTTGAATTCGCCGGCATAGGCTGCGGCGTTTTCGAGATTGGCTGCGTACTCTTCCTTGGCGGCGGCGGCCAGCTCGTATTTCCCAGCCGCCAGGCGCTCCTGCGCTTCCTTGGTGAGCCCGAGGTTGTAGAGGTATTCCTGCGCCTTGGTGACCTGATCGGCAATGCCGGCAGCCTCCTTTTCGCGCGACGCGGCCCAGTCGGACAGCCACTTGCTCTGTTCCTTGAGGGCTTCTGCATGGGCCTTCGTTTCGGCGACGGCGCCGGGCTGCATGGCGACGTAGCGCGCGAAGACGTCGTTGAAATCGGACAGCGACAGCTTGCCACGGTCGTATGCCGAGAGCAGCGTCGTGACGTTTTTGACGTAGGCAGGATCGAACTGGCTCGACTTGCCATTGATGCTGTCGAGCAACTTGGCGAGATCCTCGTTTTGCGAGGCCAGCGCCTTGGTGGCCTTGGTGGCGTCTTCTGCTTCCTTTTTGGTCTGAACGTGGCCACTGGCCATTTTCGCCTGCGCTTCGCTGATGGCGCTGGCGGCGCCGGCGGCGTCACGTTCCGACTTGGAGAGTTCGGCCATTTGCGAGGCGAGATCGCGCGCCGACTGGTTGCCGCCGAGCAGTGTCGTGCCGAATCGGTTGAAGGCCAGCGTGACGTCTTCCGTGCCGGCCTTGATGCCGGATAGCATCGGCAGCAGTTCGCGGGCTGTATCGACGCCGATGCCAAGCTGCTTGGCCAGCTTGTCGGCGCCATTGCCAGCGTAGGCGCCGGCCAGCTTGTCCAGGCTGCCGTAGGCGCCGAGGCTGGAAATTGACTCGCCGAACTTCTGCCCGGCAGCGAGGCGCTGCGTCTCAATGAACGTGCGCTGGAAGTTCAGTTGCTCGACAATGGCCGCCCGGGTTGCGCCGTTTGCCTTGTTGAATTGCTCATAGAGGCCGTCAAGGTCGAATTTCTTGACGGCCTCTCCGACGCCGCCGACGGCCTTGTCGAGATCCGACATGGACGATGCCAGCGTTTTCGATCCGGCCGCGGTGTCGCTGAAGGCGCTGACGATCTGCGGCATGAGCGCGGCGACGACGCCGATGACGGCGCCAGCAGCACCGAAACCGCCGAGCAGCTGCGGCAACTGCATGGCGAGCGCCTTGGTGGAATCGACACCACCATTTACCTGGACGATGTAGTCCTGCAGCTGGAACGATGCGTTGCGGACGTTGTTGGTGAATTGCCCACCCATGGCCGAAGCGGCCGACTGGCCGCTGTTATTGAGTCGAACGTGCGCGGCTTCGAGTTCGCGCAACTTGGCCAGGTAGGGCTCGAACTTGGTTGTGTCGAGGCCCCTGTCGGCGATCTTGAGTTCGAGCTTTTCCGATGCCGTCTTGCCGAACTGTTCGAGCGAGGTGGTGGCCCGCTTGATCGAGTCGATGATGCGGCCTTCGGCGCGGGTGAATTGCTCGGCACTCTTGCCGGCGCCTTCGCCGATGTGGTCGACGGCTTCACCGGCCTTTTTGGATGACTCCTGCAGCCGGCTCGCCATCTTGTCGCCGACGTCGGCAACGCGATTGAGCGTGGCTTCGGCGCCTTCGGCGCTGAGTACGACTTCACCCTGGATTTTCAGTCCATCGGTCATCGGTTTCGCTTTCTTGAAGGATCGCCAGGCGATCAGGATTTGCTGTGCATGGCCTCAAGGGCCGCGGACTCCATGGCCTGCAGGTCGCGGAAGGCCTGCCACCAGTCGTCACCGGTCAGTTCGTGGCGGTCGAGCAGGGAAAACAGCACGGTGTAGTCGAGGCCGGTTCGGCCGTTCATGCCGATTCGCCACTGGGTATCCATTTCCAGAAAAATCCGGGATGTTTCCCAGTTTTCTGGCCAGACTTCAGCGGTTTCTTCGTAGTCTTCCGGCGTCAGGCCGAGATTGGTGAGCTCGGCTTCGGTGGGCAGCCGGGCGTAGTAACACCCGGCCGCCTCCATCAGTTTTTTACGCGGCCTTCCGTGATGGCGGTGTAATAGGCCTGCATGATGGCAGCAGCGGCGCCCGGCATTTCGTCGCAAAGCTGCTCAACGTTGGCGCGGTTGAATTCGATGTCGAGATTCCAGCCAGTGGCAACACCCATCAGGTAATCGACGTTTTTTTCGACGCCATTTTCCATCATCTTCGCCATGAAATCCGGATCGGTTGGATTGATCTTATCGTTTTCAGAACGCTCGAACATCGTGTCGAAAAACGGTCCGAATTCCTTTCTGGTGCGGTACACAAAGACCATTTCGATTTCGAGATCGTCACCGTAGAGCGTGGTAAATTGGGCGACTTTCTTGAATGTTTCCGGCCGCTGGCCGAGCTTGATTTTGTTTGCCATGATCGTTTTCTTTCTGGGTAAAAAGGCCCGTTACTCCGGAGCGACCGGACGGGCGTAAAAAAAGCCCGCCGAAGCGGGCTGTGGCAAATTGCCGATTAGTAGCGGGTGATACGGCCATTGCCGTTGACGGAAACACGGTTGACCATGATGGTTCCGCCAGACATCTGCGGGTTTTCGTTGAGGGCTACCGTGCAAGGCGTGAAGACGAGCGAACCCGACTTCAGCGTCTTCTTGAGGATGGTGTCGGTTTGCTGGTCGGTCAGGGCCACCAGAGCAAGGTAGCTGGCCGTTCCGAACTGGTCGGCATCGATGTCGAAGGTTTCATTGACCGCCGAGAAGCCATTGTTCAACGTGGTCTCGACGTCTTCGTCCATGAATTCGACAGTGACCGGCTTCGGCTCACCACCCGAGGAGGACGGGTTGAGGTATTTCGGGATCTGCGTCCAGGTGGAGACCTTGCGAACGGTGCCGATGCCGGAACCGGCCGGGAAGTACTCGACGTTGGTGGTGTCGATTTTTTCCGCGACGAAGGTATCGGCCGTCGGCGTCGACTTGACGCGAACTGCGCGACGGTTCAGGCGACCCCAGCCGGAGTAGACCTGCAGGATGTCGCCGACGGAGTAGCCGTGTGCCGTGCAGGTGAAGACGGCTTCGGATGCGTTGGAGACGGCGGAAACGGTTTTGGCAGCGGCGAACGCGGAAGCGACCGCCAGGATCGTGCCTTTGGGTAGTGTTGCCATTTTTCGGGCCTTTCATAACAAAAAACCCGCCAACGGCGGGTGTATGGACGGGCTTTCGCCCAATAAAAACCGCCTTTCGGCGGTGATCGTTTATCTGGCTGCCCAGATCAAAAATCGTTGAATCGACCCGTAACGCTGGGTGTCTGGTTCGTACATCGAGATCGGCTCGCCTTGCGGCTCGGCCGTGAAGGCACTGGATGCGGTCAGGGCGTCTTCGATCTGCCGGATGAGGTCAAGCGATGTCTGGCGGGCCTCCGACCACACGGCGACCTGGACGAGCGGGCGGCGGTGATCCATGGCGGTGTTGTCGGCATAGCGCATGGTTTCTCCACCGAGTTGCTGCCAGACGACGTAGGGCATGGCCACGCCGAGCGGGGCCACGTCCGGGTAGGTTTCGCCACAGATTGGCGTGAGCAGCGCGACGAGATCGGATTCCATGCTCATGCCTTGGCGACCTCCTGCAGGTAACGGGTTTTCATGGCGGAGCGGACGGCGCTGCGGGTTTCGGCGACCGCACGGCCGATGAACGATTCGGCCGGCGAATGGCTGGTGCCGAATTCGACCATGGCGCCGTAGGGAGCCTTGGCGGCGTTCCAGCTGACGTGATAGGTGGAGACGTCCCGGAAGCTGTTGTCTTTCGAGAACACCTGGTAGATCGCCTCACGCAGATTGCCGGGCTGGTAGGGGCCATAGACACCGTGGGTGCCGTGAAACATGTGCGCCTTTTCGCTGACCGGCGCCAGTTGGCGAGCCCGGTCATAGATGACCTGGGCGCCAGCTTGAGCGGCCGGGCGGGTCGCTGCGTTGAGCGTTTCGGCCGTGGCCCGCAGCTGCTCGCGAAATGCGCGGGTGTTCATGGTGATGCGGCCGCTCATTTCACTTCCTTACACAGCAGGTCGACGTAGCCTTTGGCCTTGTTCGGCAGAACGGCCTGGACGTCGTACAGATCGGCGCCATGGCGGATGCGATGGGCTTCGGTGATGTCGGTGCGGTAGCGCATGCGGATCGAGACCTTGATGTCGGCGATTTCGGCTCCGGCGCGGATGGTGCTGAGGCCACTGGGGTACAGCACATTGGCCCAGGCATAGCTGACGAGCGACCAGGTGAGCACGGGCTGGCCGATGCCGTCGCGGGCCTGCGTGCGCACTTCGATGGCGACGCGATCGTTGAGGGCGCCGGCTGAGATCATGCATACACCCGGTAATAATCGAGCAGGCCATCGACGAAGGTGCGCGGCAGCTCGCTCAGGGATTCTCCGGAGACGACTTCCGGATTCTTGATCCAGGTGGCGACGGCGAGGATGATCCATTGCTTGAGCTGGGCGAGTTCGGCATCCGCCGCCGCATGTCCACACTGGTATTCGATGCGGACGGCGCCCGGGCGATCATAGGTGCTTGGCCAGGACTTTCCCTTGGCCGGGACGATGACGGCCGGGATGGCCTCGGCGTCGACGGTGTATTCGGTGTTGGCCAGCTCCTGCTTGACGTTGGCGGTGTCGTAGTACTCGACCTTGGTGATGGACACCAGGGGCGGATTGGGCAGATAGATCGCGGCCGGGAAGGCTTCCTTGCTCCACGCCCATGTCTGCTGGCCAAACGCCCTGCCCGTCTTCTGCTCGGCCAGCGCACGCGCGGCCGAGATCAGGATCGGCAGCAGCACGTCGAACTCGGTACCATCGATCCGACAGGCGACCTTGACCTCACCGGTGGTGACCGGCTCGGCAGTCGGCGCAGTGATTAGTTTTAAGGCCATGTGTCCTCGATGGATGTAAAAAAACCGCCCGGAGGCGGTTGGTTTGGATCGTTGTGAAGAGGGGATTAGATATGCGCAGCTACAGCCGGGGCCACTGCCCCTTTTTGAATACGCTCATAACCTGCCCTTGCGTGGTGAGTTCCATCGGTCGTCACGAGGTCGATGTACGCCTGGGCGGCACTAACGGTTGTCCCTGCGCTGAGTGAAAGCGTTACGGTTGTTGGGTTCGTCACTGCCGAAATGACGGCCTTGAGCAACGCACCAGCTGCGCCAGCACCAACCACAACCACCTGCGCGTTTAGGTCGCGTGCTGTAAATGCGGCAGTGGCGCTAGTCAGCACAGCCGCGCCGGACGTGATAGCTGCATCGGATACAACGCGAGTTGGCGCAGCCCACTTTCCAGAATCAGGAGACGACTCGACCAAATCGGCGAACTCAAGGAATCCGGCCAGCGGTGGCGCAACGGCACGGACTGTGTTGTTGTTGAACAGCAGGCGCTCGGCGTTTGACGAATGGACCGTCTGATTAGCGACTGTGCAGTACCAGTCGGTAGAGCTAGAAACCGGCTCAAGCGTTGTCCAGAAAAGCGGCTTGTCCGGAGCCATCAGGTCTTTGTAGTTCTGGACCCATGTTGCGAGATTGGCCGCTGTTGCACCATTGGTAAGGTCGTTGATTCCAGCCTCGCCAATGACTGCCGTGCAGTATTTTGCGATGAGCGCACGCTTTGCGGTGTATCCGCTAGTCGTGGCCAGATATTGCAGGCGCTCACCAGAAATACCTGCGACAACGTAACCTGCGCCCGTCTTTTGAATATTTCGTGCAACAGAACCCCATGCGCCATCGCCATCCGTCACGAAGTCATACGAACCGGCTGCGCGGGAGTCGCCGCTGATGAAAAAACTCGGGCTGGATGTTTTGGCGATGATGGCGCAAGGAACATATCCACCCGGCGTGGAGGCGTTGTTCGTGACTGTTCCGCCCATTGTCATGTCTGTGACGGTGGCCGCGTACATGAAGCCATCGCCAGCCGCAGCGTTCTGAATTTGATGCAGGCCAGTCCACATGATTCCGGCAGAGCAGTTCCACCAAGTTCGGACGCGGAAACGCGCTCCCTTCGGGATATATACCGACACAACATCCGAAGTCAGGAAGTCGCCGAATGGGACCGTTCCTGCTGCTACTCCAGAAAACTTGACTTGAGTGAAAACGCCTTCAGGGTATTCGATTGACGCTGTAACCGTGGCGTCAACGCCTTGATTATTTTCGCCGGGTGCGGTGTTCTGGATGTAGAAGCCGGGATACACAAGCTGTAATGATGCAATTTCGTCGGTCGCGTTATGTGCCGATCTGGTCATTGTCTGCTTGTTTGCTGCCTCGCTGTGGTTCGTCGGGAATCCGCAGCGCGTGGCGACAATACCCATTTTTGCAGAGCGGCGAGCAAGGCCGTATGCGTCACCAGAAAAATTACTCCCCCCGGTGAGACGATTGGAAACACTATTCACCGGCGCCGAGTTGACTGTCGTATCGTCATCAATCCAGGCCGTACCTCCCGTCAGGTTGGTGTCCGCCTGCTTGGCGGCGACCAACCCGGTCTCGGTGGCGGCGTCAGTGGTCAGCAGGTTGCCGACCTTGTAGCGTTTCCCGGTGTTCGGGTCGGTGAAGGCTGCGAGCAGGCGGACGGTCATGATGTTTATTCCTTACTTGGCCGCGACTTCAGCAGCGGCTTGGTTTTCGGCGGTGGCCGCTTCGTGCGTGATCACCTTCTTGTCGAGCGACTTGCGGCAATAGTCGACGGCGGCTTTCGAGCTATCGACGACACCGGATTTTTCGAGCGTTTCGGCGGTGGCGTCTTCGAAGGAGACGACGTCGTTCGGCATGTAGTTAGCGCCGTCGATCGGCAGATCGACGAGGATGCGGACTGTTTTCTTTGGCATGAGAATTCCTTTGGCGCCGGTCTGTACAACGACCGGCGCGGTTCGGTTGCTGGTTAGGTGGCGGAGTGCTGGTAGGTCTTCACGGCAGCGCTGTCGAGCAGGTTGCCGCCGGCACGCGCCCAGGCCAGGAAGCCGACTTGACCCTTGGAGGTATAGACGGAGTCTTCGAAGCGGAAGATGGTCACGTCCAGGGCGTCGCGGATCTTGTAGCTGTCCAGCTTGCCGTAGGCGACGGACTTGGCGTTCGCGGCCGGGGTCGGCATGTGGTTGTTGATGGTAACGTTGGAACCGAGCAGCTGGTCGAGCTTTCCACCGGCGATGGAGGCGTCGTAGGACGGAATCCAGATCGGGCGACCGGAGGTGTCCTTGATCTTGCGGGCAACCTTACGGGCGGCCTGAGACATCATCCAGCCGAGACCGCCGGCATCCTCGTAGCCGTCGTCGATGGATTCCTGCAGATCGACCAGGTCGTCGTAGATGAAGGTGACGGTCTGGCCGGTGGCACCCGTTTTGCCAACGGATGCGGCGACAGACAGGCCCCAGGGCTCACCGGTACCGGTGCCGATGGAGAATTTCTTGTTCTGGATGCGGCCGATGCGGTCGCGAACACGGCCATAGACGAGGGCGACGATATCGACGGAGCTGTCCTGGATCAGTTCGAACGGCACAGCGATGATTTTCGAGCCGAATTTGAACGTGTTCAGCGGGACGGTGAACATGTTTGGATCCTGGCCGTTCGACTGGGTGTTTTCAGCGAGGATTTCGCCTTCTTCGGTCGAACCATCCGAACCCGGATAGGACAGCGGACCACCGGAGGCGGTCACGATGCGGCTGGCGGCGCGACGCATGCCGCCGTAGGAGGCGATGGTTTCAACCAGTTCGCTGGCGACTTCGGTGGCGACGCTGTAGCCGCCCTGCGAGCCGGTCGTGGTCGACATGGTGTTGCGGATCTGGCGTGCCTCGTCGGCGGACAGCGAGCTGATGCCGTTGCGAATCAGCTTGTCCATGATGGTTCGATGCCCTGCCTTGTTTTCAGCGCCGGCCGGGTTGCGGCGGGCGTCGTCGAATCGCTCTTCAGCAGCGACGTTGAGCAGGCGCTGGGTGCTTTCGATCTGGCTGTCGAGACGTTCGATCTCATCGGCCATGTTGTCGAATTTGGCTTTGTCTTCCGTGGTCCAGATGGTGTCGCCCTTGTCGGCGAGTTGGTTGTTGGCTTGACGGGCGAGTTCATTGCGGCGCTCGCGCAGGGCTTGGATCGTTTGAGACATGGTGTTTCCTTTCGAAACAGACGTAAAAAAACCCGCCGAAGCGGGCTGGATTCACTGCGCGGAGCGCGTCAGTAATTGGG
>Ga0316605_10000228_pt1 | contig 47444 bp, 40 predicted proteins | sample OWC_soil_day20_n_FD_207666 | JGI IMG/M metagenome (GOLD analysis project Ga0316605, IMG submission 207666) | Wetland soil microbial communities from Old Woman Creek delta, Ohio, United States - OWC_soil_day20_noCT | ecosystem: Environmental > Terrestrial > Soil > Wetlands | place: USA: Ohio...
AAGCCTTCCGCATCCGCCTCGTGGACGTGAAGGACATCGCCAGCTTCACCGACACGTTCGCCTTCATGAGCGGCGGCAGCGATCGCCAGAACCGCGCCATCGCCGAGGCCGTGGAAGACGCCCTGAAGCTCACCGGCGAGCGCCCCATCTCCCGCGAGGGCGAAACCAACGGCAACTGGGTCCTCCTGGATTTCGGCAACCTCGTGGTTCACGTCATGGATGAAGAGACCCGGCGCCACTACAACCTCGAAGGGCTGTGGGACGCCGGCCGCGAGCTGGAGCTGCCCGCCGAGGTCCATCCCGCTTCCGACGCCCGTCCGTAGGAGAAGTCCCATGCCGGTCCCCCAGATCAATGCGTTCGAGGCCATGCAGGCCCGCCTGCGCGTGGCGTCCCAGCTCTACGGGCTGGACGATGCGCTCTTCAAGGTGTTCATGGCGCCCAACCGGTCGATGATCGTGAGCCTGCCGGTGCTCATGGACAACGGCCAGTGGGAGGTCTTCACCGGCTACCGCGTGCAGCACAACGTGGCCCGCGGCCCCGCGAAGGGCGGCATCCGCTACGACCTGAACGTCACCCTGGACGAGGTCAAGGCCCTGGCAGCCTGGATGACCTGGAAGACCGCCGTGGTGGACGTGCCCTTCGGCGGCGGCAAGGGCGGCGTGGTGTGCGACCCCAACCGCCTGAGCCTGGGCGAGAAGGAGCGCCTCACCCGGCGCTACATCGCCGAGATCATGGACATCATCGGCCCCGACCGCGATGTGCCCGCCCCCGACATGGGCACGGACGCCCAGACCATGGCCTGGGTGCTCGACACCTACTCCATGCACGTGCGCCAGACCGAGAACGCCGTGGTGACGGGCAAGCCCCTGGGGCTCGGCGGCAGCCTGGGCCGCAACGAGGCCACGGGCCGCGGCATCCTCATCACCGCCCGGGAGGCCATGCAGCGCCTGGGCAAGCCCCTGGCCGGCGCCACCGTGGCGGTGCAGGGCTTCGGCAACGTCGGCAGCCAGGCCGCCCGCCTGCTCCATGAAGCCGGTGCCCGCATCGTGGCCATCAGCGACCTCCAGGGCGCCATCAAGAACGACCGGGGCCTGGACATCCACGCCCTGCTCAAGCACGCCGCCGAGGCCAAGACCGTGGCCGGCTTCAAGGGCGCCGAGCCCATGGAGCCCTCGTCCCTGCTCACCCATCCGGTGGACATCCTGGTGCCCGCCGCCTCGGAGAACCAGATCACCGAGGAGAACGCCGCCCATGTCCGGGCGAAGATCATCGTGGAGGGCGCCAACGGCCCCACCACGCCCGAGGCCGATCCCATCCTGCTGGAGCACGGCGTCCTCGTGGTGCCCGACATCCTCGCCAACGCCGGCGGCGTCACCGTCAGCTACTTCGAGTGGGTGCAGAACCGCCAGGGCTTCTACTGGCGCGAGCGGGAAGTGAACGAGCGGCTGGTGGACTACATGACCCACGCCTTCCAGGCCACCTTCGCCACCACCGACAAGTACAAGACCAACCCCCGCATCGGCGCCTACATCCTGGCCCTCGACCGGGTGGCCCAGGCCATGCGGTACCGCGGCTTCTACGCCTGAGGCGGACCGCCGCGCCGTACGAAAGGGGACCGGCCTGCGGGCCGGTCCCCTTTCGTACGATCAGTCGGGGATCTCCGCCTCGATCAGCTGCGCCAGCAGGAGAAGCGACTCCTGCCAGCCCAGGTAGCAGGCCTCGGGCGGAATGGGCGCGGGGATGCCCTCCTGCACGACCTGCAGCTCGGTGCCGCAGCTGACCGGCGTCAGGGTGATGGTCGTCCGCATCTCGCCCGGCAGGTTCGGGTCGTCGAAGGTGTCCGTGTGCTTGATCCGCTCGTTCGGCACCAGCTCCAGGAAGGCGCCGCCGAATTCGTGGCTGTGGCCGGTGGAGAAGTTGGTGAAGGACATCTTGTAGGTGCCGCCCACCCGGGCGTCCAGGTGGTGGACCTTCCCAGTGAAGCCGTGCGGCGGCAGCCACTTGACCATGGCGTCAGCGTCGAGAAAGGCCCGGTAGACACGCTCCGGCGTGGCCCGGAGCACCCGGTGGAGGCGGATGGTGCTGGTGGACATGGTCGGGTCTCCTGGTCGATCCCGGGTGGATGAAGGGTCGAGGAGGGTACGATGCCACGGCGGCCGCCGGTGTTACGGTCCGGTCAGGCGCTGACCCGCCCTTCGGCCTCCAGCCGCCCCAGGAGCCGCAACAGGCCGTCCAGGATGGTGAGGGGGTGGGGCGGACAGCCAGGGATGAAGAGGTCCACCGGCAGTGTGCCGGCGACGCCCCCGAGCTGCTGTTCCTGCCGGAAGTAGGGTCCCCCTCCGATGGCGCAGGCACCCACGGCGATCACGATCTTGGGCCCGGGCACGGCGTCGTAGGTCTTGCGGACCGCCAGCTCCATGTTGCGCGTCACCGGGCCGCAGACGAGGAGGCCGTCGGCGTGGCGCGGGGAGGCCACGTACTGGATACCGAAACGGCCCAGGTCCCAGGCGAGGGTATTCAGCACGTTCACGTCCACCTCGCAGCCGTTGCACCCGCCCGCGCTCACCACGCGGAGCTTCAGCGACCTGCCGAACAGCCGCTTCAGCTCGCGGTCGAGGGCCGCCGCCAGGCGGTACTCCGAGCCCGGCGTCCGCACCAGGTCCTCCCGGGTGCGGGTCGCCAGGCGGTGGTCGCCCGTGAAGGCGATGGCGCCTTCGGGGCAGGCCTCCACGCAATCGGGACAGAAGAGGCAGCGGCCCAGGTCGATCTCGGGGCCCGCCGCGCCGAGGCGGATGGCCTCCGTGGCACAGGCCTCCGCGCAGAGACGGCAACCCTCGGGGCAGCGCTCCGCCTGGATGTGGGGCCGGCCCCGGAACCGCTCCGGAAGGGCGGGCAGGCGCTTCGGGTAGGGGAGGGTGCGGTAGCCCTGGCGCCAGCGGGAAAGGAGGATGTGGATCATGGCCGCCTCACAGGTCGTGGCCGCAGTAGGAGAGGTTGAAGCTCTTGTTGCACAGCGGGAAATCCGAGATCTGCTCGCCCCGAAGCGCCAGGGCCAGGCCAAACCAGTTGTGAAAGGAGGGATCCACGATCTTGTAGCGGGCGAAGCGACCCTGGGCGTCGGTCCAGGCCAGGTGGAGCACCTCTCCGCGCCACCCCTCCACGAGGGAGACGCACAGGTGGTCCGGGGCCAGGGGTGGACATGGGACGGCCGGTGACGGCTCCGTGTCCGCCAGCGCGGCCAGGGCCCGCTCGAGGAACCGCGAGGAGGCGCCCAGCTCCAGCCAGCGCACCCAGGCGCGGGCGTGCACGTTGCCGCTCTCGGCCAGGGACATCGGCACGGGATGCGATCCGTAGGGCCCGAATGGATGGTCGTGGCGCACGTCCCGGCGCAGACCGCAGGCCCGCGCCGCCACCCCCACCAGCCCGATCTCCCGGGCCTGCGCCGCATCCAGGCGCCCGGCCACCTCGAAGCGGATCATCACCGAGGCGGCGCCCCAGAGCAGCTCCACCGCGTCCCGGGTCTCGTCCCAGGCCTGGGTCAGCCGAGGAAGCATGCGGGCGGCCAGGGTCGGCTCCAGGTCCTGCCGCAGCCCTCCCGGACGCAGCCAGTCGCGGCCCAGGCGGCTGCCGCAGCCTTCGGCGCTCAGGTTCAGCCAGTCGCCGCGGATGCGCCCGCAGAAGGAGGCGGTGGGCAGGAAGCCCACGTCGCCGGACAGGGCGCCGAGGTCCCCCACGTGGTTGGCGGCCCGCTCGAGTTCCAGGGCCACGCCCCGCACCAGGTCCACCCGGGGCGCGACCTCCAGACCCGCCAGGCCCTCCAGCAGGCGGCAGTAAGCCCAGCCATGGGCGATGCTGCTGTCCCCGCAGGCCGTCTCCGCCTGCTTCAGGCTGAGGGGGTGGGGGCCGCCCAGCAGGGCCTGCTCCACGCCGCGGTGCTGGTAGCCCAAGGCGATCTCCAGGTGGAACACGCGCTCGCCGTGGCACTGGAACCGGAAGTGGCCGGGCTCGATGACCCCGGCATGAACCGGCCCCACCGCGACCTCATGGACCTCGTCGCCCTCCACCCGGAAATAGTCCAGCACACCCGGAAGGGGCCCGCCGGCGCGGCCCCAGGGATCCGCCGCCCCGTTCAGGGGCAGGTGGAACCGCACGGGCTTCAGCCAGGGATGGCCTTCGGGAAGGATGCCGCTCTGCTCGGCGATCTCCCGCTCGAAGAGGTGGGCCTGGGGGCAGTCCGGCGTAAGGGCCGGGTAGCGGGGCGCGTCGAGGCGGGAGCGGAGCGCGCGCAGCCCGTGCTCCGCATCGTCGGCCAGCACCGCGGTGAGGATGGGTTCCGCGTCCAGGCCGGCGCACAGGCAGACGAGGCGGTCCCCCGCCTGGACCCGGCGCAGGATGGCCTCCCGGAACTCGGCGATGGGAAGCTCCGGCACCTCCCGCAGGGGGAGGCGCTGGCCGTTGCGCAGGAGGGGCAGCTCGCGGGCGCTCATGGCTGAACCTCCAACCGGGCGGAAAGGACGCCCTCGACCGTGGCGGTGGCGTGGTCGAGCATGTTCTGCAGCGGCCGGGGCAGCCAGACGCCCAGGACCAGGGCCAGGCCCAGCGCGACGATGAGGGGCGCCGTGGTGGCGGGGGTGTCCTTGTAGGGAGTCCGCACCCGCTCGGCGCTGGGCGTGCCGAACACCACCTTCACCACGGTCTCGCTCATGGCCAGGAAGATGCCACCCAGCAGGATGAGGAAGGCGGAGCCGCTCGCCAGGTGGCCGGTGCCGAGCGCGCCCGCGGCAATGTTGAACTCGCTCAGGAAGGGCGCGAAGGGCGGCAGGCCCGTGATCGCCAGGAAGCCCAGCAGGAAGAGCCAGCCCGAGACCGGCGTGCGCCGGAGGGCGCCCGAGACGAAGGGGTACTGCTTGCTGGCGTAGCTCCGGTGGATGTTCCCGGCGGAGAGGAAGAGCACGCTCTTCACCAGGGCGTTGGCGGCCAGGTGGAAGAGGGCGAACCGCGCGGCCAGCCCGCCGATGCCGATGCCGAAGACGAGGATGCCCATGTGCTCGACGCTCGAGTAGGCCAGGAGGCGCTTGATGTCCGTCTGTCGCACCATGAACACCAGGGCCCACACCATGGAGACCATGCCGAAGGCCACCATCAGCTCCCGGGCGAAGGCGCCCTCCCCCGCGGCGCCCACCACGGCGTAGATCCGCAGCAGCGCGAGGAAGGCGCAGCTGGTGACGCCCCCGGCCAGCAGCGCACCCACGAGCCCCGGCGTCTCGCCGTAGGCGTCGGGCTTCCAGGTGTGGAGCGGCGCGAGGCCCATCTTGGTGCCGTAGCCCACCAGGGTGAGGACGAAGCCCGCCCGGAGCCAGGGGCGCGAGAGCAGTCCCGCGTTTTCCATCAGCCGCGTGTACCGCAGCGGCTCGGTGAGGCCCCCCATGTGGGCCGAATACGCGATGAACAGGGTGCCCAGCAGGGCGAGGGCGATGCCCACGGAGCCGATCACCAGGTACTTCCAGGTGGCCTCCAGGGAGCGCCGGTTGTGGTTGAAGTAGATGAGGGGCGCCGACACCAGCGTGGTGGTCTCCATGGCCACCCAGGCGATGCCCGGATGGCGCGCCTGGGCCAGCAGCGAGGCGAGCGCCAGGAAGGCCAGCAGGCAGGTGGAGAGCACGCGGTGGTCGCGGTCCGGCCGCAGGGCCAGGTAGGCCGGCGCGTAGAAGGCGCAGATGCAGAACAGGACGCTGATCACCAGCAGCACCCAGCCGCCCAGGGCGTCGAGGCCGAACCAGGCCGTGGCGGGAAGGGTGCGCCAGCCGGTCAGCGCCACCGACAGGATGCCCAGGTGGAGGATGCCCACCGCGGGCAGGATCCAGGCGCGGAGCCGGGCCGAGGACACCGCGAAGGCCAGGCCCGCGGCGCAGAAGGGAAGGAGGATGAGGAGCCACGTCATGGGTCAGTCCTTCAACTCGGCCAGGTGCCGGGTGTCCGTGGAGTCGAAGGCCACGCGGATGTGGTTGATGACGATGCCCATCACGAAGATGCCCACGAAGAGATCCAGCAGGATCCCCGCCTCCACCAGGGCCGGCATGTCCTCCACCAGCAGCAGGGCGAAGAGGTAGATGCCGTTCTCCAGCACCAGGTAGCCCACCACCTGCGTGAGGGCCTTGCGGCGCGAGACCAGCAGCAGGAACCCCGTGAACAGCGTGGCCAGGGAGGCCGGCACGATCAGGACATTCTCCGTTCCCGCCTTGAGCGGCAGGCTGTGGGCCAGCACCAGGCTGAGCCCGGTGCCCAGCGCGCAGAGCATGAGGGAGACCGTGTAGCCGATGTAGGGATCCACCTCGCGCTGGATGTGGACCTGGCGCATGGCGCGGCGGAACAGGAAGGGGATGAGCCAGCCCTTCACCGCGATGGCCGCCAGGGCCAGCAGGACGATGTGGAAGTGCCGGCCCAGGCCCATGGCGAGCGGCATCAGGCCCAGCAGCACGCCCTGGAACACGGCGAACTGGATGGCCTTGCTCACGCGGCTGGTGGCCACGAGGCTGAAGTTGGACAGCATGGTGAGGGCGATGAGGAGGTCAGGCAGCATGGGCTACACCAGCATCAGCAGGAAGGCGAAACCGGTGGCCAGCATGCCGGCCACGAGGAACTGCGGCACCTTCGTCATGCGGAACCGGGCCATGGCGCTCTCCACCAGACCCACCGCCACGGCGAGCCCCGCGAGCGCGGCGTAAAAGACCAGCCAGTTCTGCCAGGCCGCGGCGGCGCGCGGAAGGGCCGGCGTGAGGATCAGCGCCCCCAGCACCAGGAGCTTCAGGCTGGCGCCGTAGAGCACCAGGGCGAAGGGCCGGCCCGAGTGGTCGAGCACCATCACCTCATGGATCATCGTGAGCTCCAGGTGGGTGTTCGGGTCGTCCACGGGGATGCGGGCGTTCTCCGCCAGGTAGACGATGGCCCAACCCGCCAGCACGAGGATGAGGGGGCCCGTGAACTTCGCGGTGAGGGTGCCCGGGAAGGCCAGCATGGTGCCCAGCGAGAGGCTGGAGGTGGCCCGGGCCAGCGCCGCGAAACCCAGGAAGAGCGCGGGCTCCGCCAGGGCTGAGAAGGTGGCCTCCCGGGCGGCGCCCATGCCTTCGAAGCTCGAACCCGTGTCCAGCGCCGAGAGGATCGTGAGGAACCGGGCCAGGCCGAACAGGTAGGCGAAGAGGATGACGTCGCCCTCGAACGAGATGGGTGCGGGCGTGTGGCCGAAGGGTACCAGGCAGGAGGCTGTCAGGCCCGCGGCCACGGCCCCCACGGGCCCCGCGAGGAAGATCCACGTGGTGGTGCGGCTGAACACCACGCGCTTGCGGGCCAGCTTGGCCAGGTCGTAGTACAGCTGGAGGACCGGCGGGCCCTGGCGCCCGGCCATGAGGGCCTTGGTCTTGGCGATGAGACCCGGGATGAGCGGCGGCAGCAGCAGCACGGTGAGCCCGTGCAGCAGCAGCTGGAGGAATGTCGGAAGCAGGGTTCGGAGCATGTCAGGGCACCATCCAGACCAGGAGCGACAGCAAGGTGAGCAGGACGTAGAGCAGGTAGACCGGCAGCTCTCCGCCCTGCAACACCCGGAACAGGGCGGCCGCCCGGATGGCCAGCCCGAAGGCGGGCGCCGCGGCGCGGTCGAGCACCGGGTCCGGAACGTGGCTTTCGAACCGCGCCGCCCGGGGGAACCAGCCCGCCACCTTGGGGCGGTGGACCAGGGGCCACAGCGCCCAGCGGAGCCCCCGCACCAGGCCATCGGCGAAGGAAGATGCGGAGTACTGCATGCGGGCGCTCGGCGCCGCGTAGCCGCAGTCCCAGGTGCCCGGCTCCGTCGCCTGCCGTGCGGGCCGGAGCCACCAGCCGAGCAGCAGGGCGAGAAGCACCAGGGCGAAGGCCAGGGCGGAGAGCGATCCCAGGTTCGTCAGGGAGGACAGGGCCTGCGCTCCAGGCGGGGCGCCCAGCACCGCCGTGACCCGGTCCAGCGCCGGGGCGAAGAGGATCGGCGCCACGCCGATGGCCGCGCAGGCGAAGGCCAGCACCGCCATGGGAATCAGCATCGTCCGCGACGACTCCCGAGCCCCGGCCGCCGGGGCGCTGCGGGGGAGACCCAAGAAGACGGCGCCGAAGGCCTTGGCGAAGCAGGCGAGGGCCAGGGCTCCGATGAGGGCCAGCGCCAGGAGGATCACCAGCGGCCAGGCCTGCCGCCCGAGGCTGAGCCCCCGGAAGGCGCCCAGGTAGATGAACCACTCGCTCACGAACCCGTTGAGGGGCGGCAGGCCGCAGATGGCCCAAGCGCCCACGAGGAAGGCCCCGGAGGTCCAGGGCATGCGCTGGCCGAGCCCGCCCAGGCGCTCCAGGCTCCGGGTGCCCGTGGCGTGCAGCACCGAGCCCGCCGACAGGAACAGCAGGCCCTTGAAGAGGCTGTGGTTGACCACGTGGAGCAGGGCTCCGGCATAGCCCAGGGTCTGCAGCACCGGCTGGCCCATCCCCTTGCCCAGCGTCCCGAGGCCGAGCCCCAGCAGGATGATCCCGATGTTCTCGATGGAGTGGTAGGCCAGCAGGCGCTTCAGGTCGTGCTGGCCCAGGGCGAAGGCCACGCCCAGCACGCCGGAGAGGGCGCCGAGCGCCACCAGCGTGCCGCCCCAGGCGAGGGGCGGGTCCGGCACCCAGGAGAGGAACCGCGCCAGCCCGAGGATGCCCATCTTGAGCAGCACCCCCGACATCAGCGCCGAAACGTGGCTGGGCGCGGCGGCGTGGGCCGGCGGCAGCCAGTAGTGCAGGGGGAGGACGCCGGCCTTGAAGCCGAAGCCGAGGAGGAAGAGCACGAAGAGGGCCGTCCCCGTGCGGCTTCCGGCGAGGCCCGCGGGCAGCGCAGTGAAGCCGTACTGCCCCGTGGTGCCGGCCAGCAGCGCGAAGGCCCCGAGGAGGATCAGGGTGCCGGTGTGGGTGGAGGCCAGGTAGATCCAGCCGGCGCGCCGGGTCTCAGGTTCCCGGTCCTCCGCCATCACCAGCAGGAAGGCCGCGATGGCCATGCCCTCCCAGCCCAGCAGGAAGGTCAACGCATGGGAGGCTGTCACCAGCAGGGCCAGCGAGGCGACCAGGAGGCCATAGACCAGGCGCAGCGCCCGGGTGTTGCCCCGCCGCCCCTCCCAGTAGCCCAGGCCGTACAGGGCCCCGCAGAAGGCCAGCAGCAGCACCGGAATCGCGAAGAGGGCCGCCAGCGGGTCCAGCACCATCAGGCCCGTGGATCCCAGCGAGGCCGTCCGCAGGCTGAAGGCGGCGGTGGGGCCTCCGCCGAGCACCCGCAGGGACGCGCCCAGTCCCAGCGCCGCGGCCAGGCCCGTCAGCCCGACCGCCACCTCCCCGCCCTTCCGCCGCAGGAAGAGCCCCGGAATTCCGGAGGCCGCCGCGGCGAGGATGGCGAGGAGGTAGAGCCTCATCCCAGCAGCCTTTCCCGCAGCAGCATCCAGAGGAACACCGCCAGGAGGCACAGCAGCACGTAGAAGATGTAGACCGGCAGGTGGCCCGGCTGCAGGCGGCGGAACCGCAGCAGCCGCTCCGCGAGGTGGGCGACCCTGGGCTCCAGGAACGCCTCGCCGATGGGTTCGCGGAAGACCTGGCGGAAGGTGGCCGTTCCCGGGAACAGCCCGCGGAGCTTCGGCATCTGCGCCCGCAGCCCCAGCTGGACCGGCGCCCAGGCATCGGCGAAGGAACTGCCCGTGTACTGTGCCCGTGGCACCGGAACGGCGTACCCGCAGTCCCAGGTGGGCAGGCTGAGGGGCTCCGGCTCCTGCGCCGACCGGCGGAGCCAGCGGTAGCCCGCGGCCACGAAGAGCAGGAGGCCCAGTTCCACCCAGGCGAGCAGGCGGAGGTCGCGGCCGAGCCCGAGGCCCAGCAGCGGCGGCGCCCCCTGCGCCACCACCGCGACCGCCCGCTCCAGCAAGGGCAGCAGCAGGAAGGCGCCCAGGCCAATCGCCAGGCACAGGGCCGCGAGAATCGCCATGGGCAACAGCATGGCGGAGGCCGGGTCGTGGGCGTGGTCGGCGCCGGCGGACCGCGGCTGGCCCAGGAAGAGGGTCCCGAAGCACCGCGCGAAGGCCACCGCCGCCAGGCCGCCCGCCAGGGCCAGGGCCACCAGCCCCAGGGCCGCCGACCAGGGATAGCCCCGGTCGAGGGAGACGAAGAGGCCCCGGTAGAGGAACCACTCGCTGAGGAAAGCGTTGAAGGGGGGCAGCGCCGCCACGGCGAGCACGCCCGGCAAGAGGACCAGGGTCGTGCGCGGCATCCGGTGGGCGAGGCCGCCGAGCGCCTCCATGTCCCGGGTGCCGGTGGCGTGCAGCAGCGCGCCCGCCCCGTAGAACAGCAGGCCCTTGAAGACCGCGTGGTTCCAGACGTGGAAGAGGGCCCCGCCGAAACCCAGGGCCATGAGCCAGGGGTCGTGGGCGGCCCGGCCCGTCCAGCCCAGGCCCACGCCCATGGTGATGACGCCGAGGTTCTCGATGCTGGAGTAGGCCAGCAGCCGCTTGTAGTCCCGCTGCGCCAGGGCATTCCCCACGCCGTAGAGCGCCGTGAGGGCGCCCAGGGCCAGCAGGGTTCCCCCCACGCCCCGGGGAATGGCCGGCAGCAGGCTCGAGACGCGCAGGAGCCCGTAGATCCCCGTCTTGAGCATGACCGCCGAGAGGATCGCGGAGACGTGGCTCGGCGCGTTGGCGTGGGCCGAGGGCAGCCAGAAGTGGAGGGGGAGCACGCCGGCCTTGAAGCCGAAGCCCGCCACGGCCAAGAGGAGGATGCCTCCTTCGAACCAGGGCGAGGTGGATGCAGGCAGGGGGACCCACAGCAGCCCGCCCATCCGGTGGGCCATGAGGATCACCATCGCCGTGAGCAGCAGGGTGCCCGTGTGGGTGCAGGCCAGGTAGATCCAGCTGGCGTGGCGGGCCTCGGGGCGCTCATGCTCGGTGCCCACCAGGAAGAACGCCGACACGGCCATCAGCTCCCAGGCCACGAGGAACAACAGCCCGTGGCGGGCGAGGAAGAGCAGTGTCATGGCGGCCACCAGCATCCCGTAGAAGAAGCGCAGGGTGCGGCCGGCCCGGTGGCCCTGGACGGGCCAGTAGCGCTGGCCATAGATGAGCCCAAGCCCGCCGATCAGGTGGAGGGGCAGCAGGAAGGCGGCGGAGAGGGCGTCCAGCTCCAGCCGGGCGGGATGCCCCCAAGCCTGGAAAGTCAGGGACGAGGCGGGGGCGCCGAGCAGCAGGTGGACGGACGCGCCCCAGGCCAGCAGCGCGCCCAGCAGGCCCAGGCCCAAGGTCCAGCGCTCGGACACCCGCGATGCCGTGGACAGCAGGGCCCCCGCGAACCAGCACCCGGATGACGCGAGGACCAAGGCTACATCCAGCATCAGCACGCTCCGGGTTCTGGGAACCGGGCACGGCGGATCAGGGGTGGGGCGGGACCGCCTTGGACAAGGAGGCTCGTCATCAGATGGGCCGGGACCGGTTGGGCCCATGCTACTCCCAACCAGGATCAGCCATCAAAGCAGATACGGATCGAGAGGCCGAGGCTGACGATGCGAAAAGGCCCGGGGGCCCGTTCCCGGACCCCCAGGCCGCACCGCGTGAAAAAGGGTCAGAGCCCCAGGTTCACCGCCGCCGTCACCCCCAGCGTCACCGTGGCCGGCTGGGCCGCCGACTGGGAGGTGCTGACGCTTCCATCCGCGTTCAGCGTGCTGCGCAGAGCCTGGACGGTGTACGTTCCGACCGGGATGGTGGGAAAGGCGTAAGTCTCGGCCGCCACGCCCACCGTGGCCATGGTGGACTGGACGATGAAGGGGCGGTCGCCGGCCGACGTGGTCAGCGTCTGGAGCAGCTGGACCCGATCGCTCTGGCTCGCCGTGGCGATGGGGGTGAGGTTCCCGCCCACGCCGCCCGCCGCCGGGGCCGCGGTGAAGGCCGCGCTGTAGGTGAAGACCGGCAGGGTGGCGCTGAGCGCGAAGCCATCGCTGGCCTTGGCGGCATAGGCCACCGGCGTCGCGCCCACGACCGGCTGGCTGACGACATGGAAGGTCGCGCCCACGGGCAGCAGGTCCAGGGTGTAGGCGCCCATGGAATCGGTCACCGTGCTGCGGGCGATGAAGGCGGCGCCGGTGCCGTCGAAGCCTTCGGCGTAGACCCGGGCGCCCACCAGGGGCTGGGCCGTGGCCGCGTCGGTGAATGTCCCGTGGATGGAGCCCGTCGCCAGCCGGTCGAAGGCCCGGATGGTGGGACGGAGAAGATACTGGCCCGAGGCGCCGGCCTGCACCACCTGGATGGAGTGGGCGGCGTCGAAATCAATCCAGACATCCTTCGTCGTGCCCGCGGCCACGTCGAAGCTCACCACCAGCTTCACGCCAGACTGCATGCCGGAAGGCACCGTGAGGGGCTGCAGGCTGCCGTCCGCCAGGCGCAGGGTGTTGCCAGAGCCCAGCACCAGCCGCATCTGGCCGTAGTGGCCCGCCGGCAGCGTGGCCCCCATGGCCAGCGTCTCGGAGACGCCGCCCACCAGGTCGAGCAGGTTCACGGTCCGGTCCGGCGTGCCGAGGGTGACCCACCCGCCATCACCGAGGATCTGCACGGTCTGGATGTGCAGGTTGATCTCCTGGTACCCGGCGATGGGACCGTCCACCAGGTGGACATTCATGGCCCCAGTGCCGTTGGCGGACGTGGACGAGGACCCCCCGCAGGCCAGGAAGATGGCCGCGGCAAGGCCGACTGAAATCACGAACATCCGACGAAGAAATCGCATTCCCACCTCCAGGCCCGTTTCGAGGGGCAGACAACAGGTGGTTCAACATTGGACCTTCCGCGGCAGCACGCAAGGTTCAATTTTTTATTAAAACCAATTAAATGTTGATATAGATCCTTCGATCTAGACCGATCCAGGTCAGAACACCCGCAGCAGGGCGACGTAGCCATTGACCGATTTCACGCCTTGGATGTCCGACTGCACGCCGACGCCCAGATCCACCCGCACGGTGGTGAACCACCAGAAGCCGGGCAGGTCGCCCGTGAGGCCCACGCCGCTCACGCCGTAGGTCTTGCCGTCGTCCAGGCTGCGGGCGCGGGCGTGCTCGAGGCTCACCGACAGACGCAGGCTCGGGCCCGTGGGGATGGCCAGGGCCGTCTTGGCGTAGCTCACCTGGTCGGCGGCGATGGCGTTGGCGCGGATGCCCGCGATGCGCACCACGCCGCCCAGGCCGCCCACGTCCAGGGCCTTGAAGCGGTCGAAGGCCCGCCCGCCGACCCAGCCCGCCTCGCCGTGGAACCAGAACCCGGGCTTCACCTCGCGGTCGAGGCCCAGCACGCCGCCCCAGCGGCGGAAATCGCCGCCTTCGGGCACGGTCTGGAGGTTCGCGGCGGTCCCGTAGGTGCCCTCGGGGCGCTTGCCCCAGCCGTGGAAGGCCCGCACCTGGAACCCGCGGAACAGCCAGGAGCCCTGCAGGCTGGACACCCGGGTGAGGCCCGAGGGCGGCAGCTGGTAGCCGGGGGTGCGGTACTTCTCGTCGCCCTGGCCGTAGTCGTCGTACTCGAAGTCCCCGCGCCCTTCCAGGCGGAAGCCCAGGCCGATGTCCCGGCCCAGCTCCACGCCCACCATGCCGAAACGCCGGCCCACGCCGTCGCGGTCGGAGAGCTTGCCGTTCACCACGGGCCGCTCAGTGCCCTTCAGGAGCAGGGCCGTGGCGCTGGCACTCACGTCCAGGCCGGCGAGGCCCCGCGGAATGGCCAGGCTGGCCGTATTGAACACCACCGCCGTGAGGGCGTTCAGCTGCACCCCCTTGCCGAAGGCGTTGTAGTCGAAGTACACGAAGCCCCCCAGGGGCACCACCGACGGCGTGAGCCCCGGATCCACCAGCACCACGCCCGCCAGGGCGCGACCGCTGCTCTTTGGCTTCTCCTCGATCTTGCGGGTGCCGTCGCCTTGCCGCGTGAAGTACCGGGCGCCATCCGGCGTCACCTTCAGCATGGTGGACGAGGAGGTGCGGGCGCCCTCCCGATCGGCTTCGAAGCGCGCGCCGTTCAAGTCGAAGTCCCGATAGGTGAAGCGCCGCTGCACCTGCAGCATGCCGCCGGCGCTCACCCAGCGCTCATAGGTCCGGACCGACACCGGCCGCCACACCCCCGGCGCCACGGCGCCGTAGGTGAGGATCTCCCGTTCGCTTTTCACAGTGCCGGGCATGTCCGTCCGCTCCCGGCGCTCCTCCAGGATCTTCCCGGTGGCCTCCTCCACCTCCAGTTCGCCGCTGTAGGCCAGCGGGTCGGGGCTCACGGGCTCGAACCGGAGCAGCCGGCGGCCCGGACCCGCGGACCCACCGTCGCGGTAGCGGTAGCGCTCGGTCATGCCGAGCGCCACGGGCAGAGACACGGACTGACGGCTCTCGATGAGGGGCAGCTGCACTTCACCGTCGAGCTTGGCCGTTACCCCGTTGAACCGCACCTCCTTCTGGAGCAGCTCGGGCCATTCCCCGGCCTTTTCGAAGTACCCAAAGGTGAAGCCCAGGTCACCGCCGCGGCCGGTGGTGCCCTGGATGTGCAGGTCGAGGTCAGCCTTCGCCTGGAGCGTGCGCACGCCGGCCCGGGCCCGGAGCTGATCGGCCCGGACCTTGGCCAGCAGGGCCCCCACGTCGTAGGAATCGGCGGCGGTGACGGCCACCTCGTTGCGCTCTTTCGGCATGGGCACGGCCGTCCAGGTTCCGGCCGCGAAGGTCCAGCGCCGAGCCTGGCCCGCGCGGTTTCGGAGCGTGAGGTCGCCCGTTCCGCCTTCCACCTCCGTGAAGCCGGCGGGAACCTGCGCGGCGAGCTGCGCCGCGGGGCCGCCCGCCGGCACCACCAGGCGGCCGCCGTCGCCCATGAGGGTCGAGGCCAGGTCGCCGGGGTCCTTCGGCAGCCAGAGCGTCCAGGCGCGGCCCGGGAAGGTCTCCTGGGCCCGGGCCAGCTGCGCGCGCCAGGCGGCGGGATCGAGGTTCAGGTCCGAGGGCACCAGGGCCCCGCCATCCACGGCGCCCCAGGCGGATTCATCCAGGATGGGCTGGGCCTGCGCCTCGAAGGCCACGTAGAGGCTCTGCCCCGGGGACTGGGCCTTCAGGGCCTGGGCCGCGGCGAGCAGCAGGGGCACCCGGGCCTCGCCCAGAGGCAGGCGCAGCCGCACGGCAGTCGCGTCCTTCAGCGCCGCGATGAGCGGTGCCCAGCGCTGCCGGGCCGCCTCCACCTGCGCGGCGTCGCGGTTGTCCTTCGGCAGCAGCCCGGTCGCATCCAGGGCGCTGAGGTCGAGGTCCGCCGGCAGGGGCGACCCGATGCGGAGCGGCGCCGTCTGGGCCATCAGGAGGGATGGCAGGGCCAATGACAGGATGGGCATCACGACAGGGAATGGACGCGGCACGGTACCTCCAACCTGGAAGGCTACCGCGGCGACCGCCCCGGGGGTTATCCGGTATCCTCAAAGGTCTGTCCAGGTGCCCATGCGATTCACGGTCCGACTCACCCATGCGAACGGCGAAGTGCTGGTGCGGGAATTCGAGGCGGAGAGCGCCGAGACCCTGCGCAGCCGCGTGCTGGCCGAGGGCGGCTTCCCCCTGGAGATCACCCGGACGGACACCGCCTTCCGCAACCGCGGCCAGCTGAAGACCGAGTCGCTGGTGCTGTTCAATCAGGAGCTGCTCGCCCTGCTGAAGGCGGGCATCCCGCTCCTGCAGTCGCTGGAGCTGCTGGTGGGCCACGGCAAGGATCCGCAGCTCCGGCGCAGCCTCGCGCAGGTGGTGGAGCTGGTCCGCGAGGGCATGTCCTTCTCCGACGCCCTGGAGCAGACGGGCGTCTTCCCGCCGGTCTACCGCAGCAACGTGGTGGCCGGCGAGCGCAGCGGCACCCTCCCCGAGGTGCTGGCCCGCTGGCTGGCCTTCCAGAAATTCGCCCAGAACAGCCGCCGCCGCATCATCGAGGCCCTGTTCTATCCCGGCTTCCTGGTGCTGGTGCTGATCCTCGCGCTCGGCGTGATCTTCAACGTGGTGCTGCCCCGCTTCGCCGAGTTCTACGCGGGCGGCGACGTCGAGATGCCCTTCTTCACGAAGCTGCTGCTGGGCATGGGCAAGGTGGTGAGCTCCACCCTCTGGCTGCAGGGTGCCGCCGTCATCGGCCTGGTGGTGCTCGGGCGCTGGATGGCCGCCTCCGAGGCCGGCCGCCGCCTGGGCGAGCGGATGCTCACCATGATTCCGAAAATCGGCACCCTCTACCGGATGTACCACTCCAGCGTCTTCGCCCGCACCCTGGGCGTGCTGCTCTCCGGCGGCCTGCCCGTGGTCCAGGCCCTGGAGGTCGTGCAGCGCACCAGCCCCAGCGAGCGCATGAAATCAGGCCTGCTCGCCATCACCGAGAAGGTGCGCGCGGGCAGCAGCCTCCACCTCGCGCTGGAACAGGCCAAGGTCCTGGATCCGCTCGCGGTGGAGATGGTCCGCGTCGGCGAGCAGAGCAGCGCCCTGCCCGAAATGCTCGACCACGTGGCCGACTTCTTCGACCAGGAAGTGGAAAAGGCCACCACCGCCGTCACCAGCCTCATCGGCCCCGTGCTCATCCTCTTCATGGGCGTGGTCGTCCTCAGCCTCCTCCTCGCCATCTACGTGCCCCTGTTCAACGCCAGCAGCATGGTGCGCTAGCCCGAAACGCGCCGCCCCGGAGAATTCAAGCAAGGCACGCCTCCGCCGGGCCGAGCGCGGGGGTCCTGGGGGAGGCTCCGCCTCCGTGAGCAGCGCGAACGGAAGCACGCAACGCGTGCGTCAGGCGGAGGCGCGCAGCGCGACCCTAGATCCCCGCAACGCATGCTTGGCAAGGGGAGCGCCCGGAGAGCACTAAGCGAGGCACGGCTCCGCCGGGCCGAGCGCGGGGGTCCGGGGGTATGCGCGCAGCGCGGGACCCCCGGATCATCAACGATACTTTCGCTTCAGCCACTTCTGGGGATCCTGCGGCTGGGCCTGGTGCCGGATCTCGAAGCCCAGGCGCGGGCCGTCCACCGTGTCGCCCACCGCGCCGACCGCCTCGCCCGCCTTGAGCACCTGGCCCTTGGCCACGCCGAGGCCCAGTAGGTGCGTGTAGAGGGTGAACCAGCCGCCGCCGTGGTCGAGGATCACCATGGGACCGTAGCTCTGGTAGTAGTCCGCGAAGGCCACCTTGCCATCCGCCACCGCCCCCACGGAGGCGCCCCCCTGGGCCGTGATGAGCAGGCCGCTCTGCATCGTCTTGGTGCGGAAGCGCGGATGCAGGTGTTCGCCGAAGCCCTGGGCGAGGGTGCCCTCCACCGGCTGGGGCAGTTCGCCCCGCAGGCTCGCGAAGGCCACCGCCGCTTCGAAGGTCTCGCTCCGGGGCTTGCCCAGCAGGCCCGCCAGCAGACGCTCGAGCTGCACGGCCTCCTCGGCCAGCTCCGCCTGGGCCTGCTTCTGCGCCGCCTCGTCCTTCTGCAGGCCGTCGAGGAAGCTGTTCAGCTTCTCCTCCTGCAGGCGAAGGGCCGCTTGCAGCTGGGCCGCCTCCCGCGCCTCGCTGGCCAGCCGGGCCAGCACCTCCTTCAGCGCCTTCTCCTTCGCCGCGAGATCGCCCTGCAGCCGCTGGATGTGCTCCAGTCCCTTGCGCTCCTGGAGGCGGGCCCAGGCCAGCATGCGGCCGCGCACCAGCCAGGCCTCCAGGTCGCGGAAGGTCGTATAGATCCCCAAGTCGCCCCAGGGGCCCAGCGCCTGCATCCACCGCACCTGCTTGCGCAGGTCGCCCTGGAGGCGCAGCACCTCCCCCTGAATGCGGGCCTGCTCCCGACCGATGACCTGGACTTCGCTCTGGGCCTGGTCGCGGCGGAGCCGCGCGCCCTCCACCTGCGCCTTGGCGCGGTCCCGCTGCAGCGAGATGCCCTGGATCTCCACCAGCACGCCCTTCCGGCGCTTCTTCAGAGAAGCCAGCTGCTGGTCCACCAGGCCCAGACGCCCCTGGATCGCCGCCAGCTTCTGGCGCAGCTCCGCGGGGTCCTGGCCGCCCTGCGCCAGCAGGCACAGCGGCAGCATCACCGGGAGGAGCACACCCAGGCCGCGGCGCATCGGCTACTTCCGGCCTCCGGCAGGAAGCAGCATCGCGAGGGCCCCCAGGACCAGGGGACCGCCGATGGAGAGGGGCAGGGCCAGGGGCGAGAAGGGATCCGATGGCAGCTGCGCCATGGGCAGCAGGCGCACGAAGACCTCCAGCACCTTCACCTGGCCCGCGCTCCAGCCCAGGTCCTGGCCGAAGTCCAGGAAGAAGCTCAGGCGCGGCCCCAGCTCCCGGAGCAGCAGGGTGAGCAGCAGCGCCAGGCCCGCGCTGGATTTCAGCAGGCGCGACAGCAGCACCGCCCAGAGCAGCATCTGCAGGCCCAGCAGCAGCCCATGCAGGTCCGCCCGGAGCAGTTCCTTGGGCCAGACCTCGCCGATCAGGCGCCAGGTCAGGGCCCACACGGGAATGAGTGCCACTTGCGAAAGGAACAGGCCGTGGGCGAAGCCCAGCCCCGTGCCCGCGAAAAAGCCCTTCAGCCGCTCGCCCCGGGCGGCGGCGGCGGTCCACTGGGTCACGGGCCCGAAGGCCCCCAGGAGCACCACCAGCGACACCATCCAGTACATGATCCCCTGGAGGTTGCCCAGCACGTGCGAGCGAAGCGAATCGGCGCCGAGGGGAATGGCGGTGCCGAACACCAGGATCTGGGAACCATCCTCGCCCTGGTTGCCCCGGACGGCCATGAACGCGAGCCCTGCGAGGAAGAGGCAGACCAGCGTCCAGCCGATGCGCAGCTTCGAACTTCCAAACCGTTCCATGAAGGCTCCCCGGGATCCTCCGAGTGTAGCGGCCTCAGCGCGCGGCCAGCACCCGGGCGAGATGCGCCTTCACCTCGCCCATGCGGTCGGGCAGCACGGCCACGAAGACGGTGTCGTCCCCGGCGAGGGTCCCCATCTGGCCCGGCACCGGATCCGCATCCAACGTGAGGCCCAGGGCCTGGGCGAAGCCTGGGGCCGTGTGCAGCACCAGCAGGTTGGGCGGCACTTCCCGGAGGCTCACTTCCGGGAGGGACTGGACCCCCGGTTCCACCCGGCGGTAGTGGCCCTGCACCTTCTGGATGCCCAGCCGCTTCAGGCGCCGGGACAGGGTGGACTGGGTCAGCTCATGGCCTTCCGCCGCCAGCCGCGCCAGCAAGTCCCCCTGGTCGGCGATGGGGGAGCGTTCCAGCAGCTGGAGGATCAGGGTGTCCAGGTCCATGCATGGATGATGCATGAAATTGCATAACCTCACAAGGTATTCCCGAAAATAACTTCTTAATTCACCGAAATTTTTCCTTGATAGGGTCGATTGGTCGTGCATAATATGCAATTTGCCGCTTGGTTATGCACCCTCCATGCGCGCATATGCACAGGATGTCCGCATGGTCGCCACCCAGTCCGTCCCCGCCCTTCTGCCCACCTATGCCCCCTACCCATTCCCGCTCCTGCGGGGGGAGGGCGACCGGGTCTTCGACGACCGCGGCCAGGCCTGGTGGGATTTCTATGGGGGCCACTGCGTGTGCGCCACGGGGCACAGCCACCCCACCATCGTGAAGGCTGTCTCCGCCCAGGCGGCCACGCTGCTGTTCTACTCCGCCGCGGCGGCCCTGCCCGTGCGCGATCAAGCGGCCGCGGCCATCACCGCCTTCTCGAGCATGGATTCCGTCTTCTTCTGCAACAGCGGCGCCGAGGCCAACGAGAACGCCCTGAAGCTGGCCCTGCTCCTCACGGGCCGGAAGCATCTGGCGGCCTTCCAGGGCGGCTGGCACGGACGGACGCTGCTGGCCCTATCTGTGACCGACGACCCGAAGATCACCGAGCCCTTCGCCGACCAGCTGGTGCCCGCGCTCCGCCTGCCCTTCGGCGACCTAGCGGCCCTCGAATCCGCCGATTTCTCCGACGTGGCCGGCGTCATCCTCGAGCCCATCCAGAGCATGGCCGGCATCAAGACCGCCTCGCGCGAATGGTTCCAGGCCCTGCGCGCCAAGTGCGACGCCACCGGCGCGCTGCTCATCTTCGACGAGATCCAGACCGGCATGGGCCGCCTGGGGACGCCCTTCGCCGCCCAGTTCTACGGCGTGCGGCCCGACCTCATGACCTCGGCCAAAGGCCTCGCCTCCGGCGTGCCCATGGGCGCCCTGCTCATGACGGCCGCCGTGGCCTCTAAGCTCAAAGGGGGCGACCTCGGCAGCACCTTCGGGGGCGGGCCCCTGGCCTGCGCGGCCCTGCTGGCCACGGTGGACGTCATCCAGACCGAGGGGCTCATGGCGAACGCCACAGCGGCCTGCGCCCGGCTGCGCCAGGAGCTGGTGGGTTCCGTGGTGACCGAGGTGCTCGGCGAGGGCCTGCTGCTGGGACTTCGCACCCCCCACACCGCGGCGCTCAAGAAGCACCTGCTGGCGCGGAACATCCTCGTGGGCGGGTCGGGCGATCCCACCGTGCTGCGCCTCATGCCGCCGCTCAACGTCAGCGGCGGGGCCCTCATCGCCCTCCTCACCGCCATCCACGCCTTCCAGCCGGAGCAGCCATGAAGCACTTCACCCGCATCTCTGACCTGGGCCCGGACGGCGTCAAGCAGATTCTCGCCCGCGCCGCGGCCTGGAAGCAGACGAAGCCCGGCGCCATCTTCATCGACCGCATCCTGGGCATGGTCTTCTTCAACCCCAGCCTGCGCACCCGGGCCAGCTTCGAAGCGGCCATGCTGCGCCACGGCGGCCACGCCATCGTGTTGGAAGTGGGCGCGGGCACCTGGAAGCTGGAGGACCGCGACGGCGCCGTCATGAACGCCGACCGGGCCGAGCATGTGCGCGAGGGCGTGCCGGTGCTGGGCCGCTACGCGGACCTGCTGGCGGTGCGGACCTTCAGCGGCGGCGAGGGCGATGCCACGGATGAGCTCGATCCCGTCATCAACGCCTTCCGGCGCTTCTCCACCGTGCCTGTGCTGAGCATGGAGAGCGCCCGGGAGCACCCGCACCAGGGCCTCGCGGACCTGCTCACCGTCCAGGAGGCTCACGGCACCACGAAGGTGCCCGTGACCCTCACCTGGGCGCCCCACATCAAGCCCCTGCCGAAGGCCGTGCCCAACTCCTTCCTGCTCACGGCCGCGGCCTGCGGGGCAGAGATCCGCGTGGCCCACCCCAAAGGCTACGAGCTGGCCCCGGAAGTGCGGGCCGAGGCCGAGGCCTACGCCGCCGCCACCGGCGGGAAGATCACCTACACGAACGACCAGGATGCCGCCCTGGAAGGCAGCGCCGCCGTCTACGCCAAGGCCTGGGGCCCTTCCACCAGCTCCGGCCTCGAAGCCGCGCCCATGGCCGACCTCGCCGCCTGGATGCCCACCGCCGACCACATGCGGAAGGCCGCCAAGGAAGCCATCTTCACCCACTGCCTGCCCGTGCGCCGCAACCTCGAGGTGCACGACAGCGTCCTCGACGGCCCCTGGAGCCGCGTGGTGGACGAGGCGGAGAACCGCTTCCATGTTCAGCGCGCCACGATCCACCACCTGCTGTCCTAGCCCCGCCCATCCCGTCCTTTCGCGCTCGAGGTTCCGATGCCCCTCTCTCCCAATCCCTACGCCGCCCTCAAGGAAGCCTCCCAGTACGTCCGCCTGTTCCGCGGCAAGACCTTCGTGGTCAAGGTCGGCGGCGAGGTGATCGCCGAGCCCAAGATCCGCAAGGCCCTCTGCGAGCAGATCGCGCTGCTGTGGTCCTTCTCCATCAAGGTGGTGGTGGTGCACGGCGGCGGCGCTGAGCTGGACGCCGTGTGCGAGGCCATGCAGATCCCCGTGGAGAAGGTGGCCGGGCGGCGGGTGACGAGCCCCGAGGTGCTGGACGCCGCCAAAATGGTCTTCGCCGGCCAGGTGCACATGGACCTCCTGGCGGAGCTGCAGGCGGCGGGCGTGCCCGCCGTGGGCCTCACGGGCCTCGACGCGGGCCTGGTGAAGGCCCACCGGCGACCGCCCGTGTCGGTGGTGCCCGACGGCGCCACCGAGGCTCAACTGGTGGACTACGGGCTGGTCGGCGACATCGACGCGATCGATCCCCATGTCCTCAGCCACCTGCTCGACGGCAACTTCTTGCCCGTGGTCGCGCCGCTTTCCGGCGGCGAGGACGGCGCCATCTACAACACCAACGCCGACACCATCGCCGCCAGCCTGGCCGCGGCCCTGGGGGCGGAAAAGCTCTTCTTCCTGCTGTCGGTGCCGGGCCTGCTGAAGGATGTGGCCCGGTCCTCGTCGCTCATTCCCCATGCCACCCTGGAGGAGCTCGCCGGCTTCGAGGCCAAGGGCATCATCAGCGGCGGCATGCGCCCGAAGCTGACGGCGGTGAAGGCCGCCCTGCACGGCGGGGTGCCCAGCGCCCACCTGGTGAGCGGCCTGGCCCCGGACGCGCTGCTGGCGGAGATCTTCACCAATGAGGGCAGCGGGACGATGATCGTTCCGGGGATCGTTCCCGGCACCATTCCTAGCACCACTCCCAGCATCGGCGCGAACGCCACGGCGGTGGCCGGATGAACGCCCGGGAGCTGATCACCACCCTCGTCGGCACCCCCAGCGTGTCCGGCGAGGAGGGCCCTCTGGCCGATCTGGTGCAGGGACTCCTCACCGCCCGGGGCTTCGACGTCCAGCGCCAGGGCCACAACCTCTGGTTCACCTTCGGCCAGAAGGGCGGCACGCGGCTGCTGCTCAACTCCCACCTCGACACCGTCCCACCCTGCGCCGGCTGGGAGGGCGATCCCTTCACCCCCGCCTGGCATGGCTCCCGGATCCAGGGTCTGGGCGCCAACGACGCCAAGGGGTGCGTGGCCGCCATTCTGCTGGCCGCCTTTGACCTCGCCGATCAGGAGCTGCCGGGCGAAGTCGTCGTCGCCCTCACCGCCGAGGAGGAAACCGGCGGCAACGGCATCGCCACCATCCTGGACCGGCTCGGCCCCCTGGATGGCGCGGTGGTGGGCGAGCCCACAGGGCTGCGCATTTGCGCGGCCCAGCGGGGCCTGCTGGTGCTGAAGTGCACCGCCCGGGGCCAGAGCGGCCACGTGGCCCACGCCCAGATGCTCGGCGCCGAGAACGCCATCCACAAGGCGGCCCGCGACATCAGCCGCATCGCCGCCATGGAGTTCCCCGTCCACCCGCTGCTGGGTTCCCAGAAGGCGCAGGTCACCCAGATCCAAGGCGGCCTGCGCCGCAACCAGGTGCCGGACGCCTGCGAGTTCTTCGTGGACCTCCGCACGGGCCCCGACCAGGACCACGACGCCCTGGCCAGGGATTTCCAGCAGCAGCTGGAAAGCGAGGTCGCCGTCCACTCCAAGCGCTACCTCCCCAAGGGCACCGACCCCGGCGATCCCATCGTCCGCGCCGCCCTTTCCGCCGCGGGCAAGGCCGGCCCCGTGGGGTCGGGCACCACCTCCGACTGGGCCTTCCTGGGCGGCATCCCCGCGGTGAAGGCTGGCCCCGGCGACACCTTCCGCAGCCACCGGCCTGACGAGTACGTGACCCTCGAGGAGCTCGAGGCCGGCGCCGCGTTCTACGCCCAGCTCGCCACCACCTACTTCAAGCTGCAGGCGGTCCATTCGACGGAAGGTGCCCGATGAGGCCCGAAGCCACCACCCTCTGGGCCAAGGACCTGCCCCTGGATGCCGCCGTGCACCGCTTCACCGTGGGCGAGGATCCAGACACGGACCTGGCCCTGCTGGCGTGGGACGCCCTGGGCAGCGCGGCCCACGCCCGGATGCTCGCCGCCACGGGGCTCATCCCCGAGGCCGATGCCGTCTCCCTGGTGCGGGGTCTGCGGCGCATCGCCAACCTGGCCCGCCAGGGCGCCTTTCCCATCCCCCCCCACATGGAGGACGGTCACACGGCCATCGAGGCGGACCTCACCCGCAACCTGGGCCCCGTGGGCGGCCGCATCCACCTGGGGCGGTCCCGCAACGACCAGGTGATCCTCGCCCTGCGGCTCTACCTGCGGGATGCCCTGGTGCGCCTGGGCCTGCGGGTGGCCGACCTGGCCGAGGCCTTCCTGGCCTTCGCCCACACCCACCAGGACCTGCCGCTGCCGGGCTACACCCATCTGCGCCGGGCCATGCCCAGCACCTTCGGCCTCTGGGCCGCGGCCTTCGCCGAAGGGCTGCTGGAAGAGCTGGAGGCCCTCCAGGGCGTCTACGGCCGCCTGGACCGCTGCCCCCTGGGATCCGCCGCGGGGTTCGGTGTGCCCCTGCCCATTGACCGCGAACTCACGGCGAAGCTCCTCGGTTTCTCGAAGGTGCAGCGGAGCCCCATTGACGTGCAGAACAGCCGGGGCCGCCACGAGACCGCCGTGCTGCAGTGGGCGTCTTCCGTGGGCGGGGTGCTGGAGAAGTTCCTGTGGGACGTCTCCCTCTACAGCACCGAGGAGTTCGGCTTCCTGAAGCTCCCGGACGCCTACACCACCGGCTCGAGCATCATGCCCCAGAAGAAGAACCCCGATGTGGTGGAGCTGGCCCGGGGCCGCTGCCGCGAGCTGCGGGGCGCCGCGGGGCTGGTGGAGCAGCTCGCCTCGGGCCTGCCCTCCAGCTACCATCGCGACCTGCAGTTGCTGAAGAAGCCCCTGGTGACGGCACTCCGCAGCGCCGACGACCTCTTCGGCGTGCTCAAGCCCCTGCTGCCCGCCCTGCAGGTGAAGGCCGAAGCCGCGGCCGCCGCGTCCTCCGACGACCTCTACGCGGCCCACCAGGCCTACGTCTTCGTGCAGGAGGGCATGCCCTTCCGCGAGGCCTACCGCAAGGTCGCGCAGCAGATCCAGGACGGCACTTTCGCCCCGGACCGCGGCGCCCTCACCGCCACCCATCTGGGCGGCGCCGGCAACCTGGCCCTGGAGGACCTCGCCGCCGACCTCGCCGCCGCTCGTGGCTGGATCGAGGTCAGGCGGGACCTTCATGCCCAGGCGGAGGCGGCGCTATGGGCGAACTGAAAAATGATCACCGCCAAGGCGCCAAGAACGCCAAGAAGTGCAAAAGACAGCCACTCGGTTTTTCTTGGCGCCTTGGCGCCTTGGCGGTAAATCCTTTTGCTTTTCCGAAGAAAGGCCTTCCATGAGCCAGCTTGCCGTCCTCGCCTTCTCCGGCGGCCTCGACACGTCGTTCTGCGTGCTCCACCTCAAGGAGCAGGGCTACGACGTGGCCACGGTGACCGTCAACACCGGCGGGTTCTCGCCGGAAGAGCTGGCCCGCATCGAGGCCGCTTCGCCCCGCCTGGGCGCCATTAGCCACACCACGGTGGATGCCCGCGCCGGGCTCTTCGAGGGCTACCTGCGCTACCTGGTCTACGGCAACGTGCTGCGGGGCCAGATGTATCCCCTGTCGGTGTCCGCCGAGCGGGTCTGCCAGGCCCGGGCCGTGGCGGAGCTGGCCAAGGAGATGGGGGCCAAGGCCATCGCCCACGGCTCCACCGGCGCCGGCAACGACCAAGTGCGCTTCGACGTGGCCTTCCGCGCCCTGGCGCCCGACCTGGAGATCCTCACCCCCATCCGCGACCTGGGCCTCTCCCGCGCCGAGGAGATGGCCTACTGCGCCGAGCGCGGCGTGGTGTTCCCCGAGAAGACCAAGGACTACTCCATCAACGAGGGCATGTGGGGCACCAGCGTGGGTGGCCGGGAAACCCTGGACGCCTGGACCACCCTGCCGGAAGCGGCCTTCCCCGGCGGCGTCATCGGATCTCTCTCGCCGAAGACGCTGACCATCAGCTTTGACGGCGGCGTGCCCGTGGCCCTGGACGGCAACGCCATGGACCCCGTCACCCTCATCGCGCAGCTCAACGCCATCGGCCGGCCCTACGGCATCGGACGCGGCGTGCATCTCGGCGACACCATCCTCGGCATCAAGGGCCGGGTGGGCTTCGAAGCCCCGGCGGCGCACCTCCTCATCGGCGCGCACCGGGAGCTGGAGAAGCTGGTGCTGAGCGGCAAGCAGCTCTTCTGGAAGGAATCCTTGGGCAACCTCTACGGCAGCCTGCTCCATGAGGGCCACTTCTTCGATCCCCTGGCCCGCGACCTGGAGGCCTTCCTGGAATCCAGCCAGGACCGCGTCCGCGGCGAGGTGCGGCTCACGCTCCACCCCCGCAGCTTTGTCGTGGAAGGCGTGCAGTCGCCCTACTCGCTCATGGACCCCCGCATCGCCACCTACGGCGAAGCCAACAAGCTCTGGACCGGCGCCGAGGCCGCGGGCTTCGCCAAGGTCTTCGGCGTACAACAGACGTTAACGCTCAAAGCGAAAAGCAACTGATCACCACCAAGACCCCAAGGCGCCAAGACCTGCAACTGATCTGATTCTGGTTTTCTTGGTGCCTTGGTGGTGAATCCTTCAAGAGGTCCCCATGATGCGCATCCACGTTGACAAGCTCGCCTCGGTCACCCGCAACTTGCGGCTGGGCCGGACGCTCACGCTCTCTCCCGACATCCTGCTGGAAGAGGGCTCGGTCATCGCCTGCCGCGTGCGGGGCGAGAAGAGCACCTACAACCAGCTGGAGGACCCCTACGGCCGCATGAGCACGCTGCACGATGGCGACATCCTCGTGGGCGCTCTGGGTCACCGCAACGCGCTGCAGGGCTACGAGGGCGTCATGCCGGCCTCGCTGAAGCCCGGCGACACCGTGAACCTGCTGAACATGGGCGGCGTCATCGGCCAGTGCCTGTCGCACAACCCGGACGTGGGCAAGCCCTTCGAGCTGGAAGTGCTGGGCCAGGTCCTGGTCTTCCCCGAGTTCCAGTCCCGCGCGGGCCAGCCCGCCCACATCCGCATGGGGGCGCTCAAGGGCACAGGGCTCTCCGCCCACTGCCCCGTGGTCTACGTGGCCGGCACCTGCATGAACGCCGGCAAGACTGCCGCCGCCTGCGCCACCATCCGCCAGCTCAGCCGGGCCGGCTACCGGGTGGGGGCCTGCAAGCTCACCGGCGTCTCCCTCATGCGCGATGCCCTGGCCATGCGGGACTACGGCGCCGAGGTGGCCCTGGATTTCACGGATGCGGGCATCGTCTGCACCGATGCAGGCAGCGCCGCCGGCGTGTCCCACGTCATCTTCTCGGAGCTGGCCTCCCACGGGGTGGATGTCATCGTGGCCGAGACCGGCGACGGCATCATGGGCGAGTACGGCGTGCAGGCCATCCTGCAGGATCCGGAGCTCAAGGCCCTCAGCGGCGTGTTCATCCTCTGTGCCAACGACCCCGTGGGCGCCGCGGGCGGCGTTCACCACTTGACGTCGGCCTTCGGCATCCAGGCCGATCTCATCGCCGGCCCCGCCACAGACAACCGCGTGGGCGAGCGCTTCGTGGCGACCCTGGGCCTCCCCGCCCGCAACGCCCGGGCCGACGCCGACGCCCTCGGCAAGTTCGTGCTGGGGCTGCTTGAGCCCAAGATCGCAGCAAAAGCATAAGAAACTGAAGTCCACAGATTTCACAGATTCGAAAACCAGCGTCTGTTTCTTACATCTGTGTGAATCTGTGAAATCTGTGGATAGCTGTTTTCTCAGTGAGTCTTTATGAAATCAGTGGATGTCTTGATCCTCGGCGCGTCGGGCTACGGCGGGGGGGAGCTGCTGCGCTGGCTTTCGTCGCATCCGGCGGTGAAGACGCTGCGCGGCACGGCCCGCAGCCACGCGGGCAAGCCCTTCCACGCCCAGCATCCGAACCTGCGGGGCCTGGTGGAGGGCAGCTTCGAGGCGACGCCGGACTGGGCCGCGCTGGCCCAGAGCGAGGCGCCGGTGCTCTTCGCCGCGCTGCCCCACGGGGAATTGGCCAAGCTGTGGCCCGACCTCCAGGCCGAATGGGACCGCCTGGGACTCACGGAGCGGCTCACCGTCATCGACCTGTCGGCGGACTTCCGGCTGGACCCCGCCTGGGTCTACGGCCTGGTGGACTGGCAGCCCGAGCGCATGCGGGGCGCCAGGCGCATCGCCAACCCGGGCTGCTTCGCCACGGCGCTGCAGCTGGCCTTGCTGCCCCTCGCCCAGTGGAAGCCCGCCTTCGTGGCGGTCACTGCTGCCACGGGCTCCAGCGGCTCGGGCGCGGCGCCCTCGGACACCACGCACCATCCCACCCGGGCCACGGATTTCCGCGCCTACAAGATGCTCGGCCACCAGCACGAGGCCGAAGTCCTGCGGACCCTCGCCATCGCCGGCTGGGAGGCGCCCATGAGCTTCATTCCCCAGAGCGCGCCCATGGTGCGCGGCATCTTCGCCACGGCCCAGTTTCCCCTGCCCCCTGGCGTGGACACCGTGGCCCTGCGGGCTCATTTCGAAGCCTTCTACCGGGGCCGGTTCTTCGTGCGCATCGTGGAGGGCTCCCCCCGCGTGGCGGCCACCACCGGCAGCGCCTTCGCCGACCTGGGCGTCGCCGCCCGCCCTGGCCACGGGGCTGTGATGGTGGCCCTGGACAACCTGGGCAAGGGCATGGCGGCCCAGGCGGTGCAGAACCTCAACCTAACCCTGGGCCTGCCCGAATGGACCGGACTCCGCACCGCCGGGGCCTATCCGGGCTGACGGGGATGACTGACCCATAGGTCCTTTTATAGACAACACTTCGGGCCGTGGGATGATGGGTTCCCCTTCCCGGAGCATCCATGAATCCTTCCCTACTCACCCGCGAGGCCCTGGGCCAGTTCGCTTCCGAAAGCCGCGCGGCCTTCGAGGCCGAGCTGAGAACCCTGGTGGAGATCCCTTCCATCAGCGCCGACCCGGCCCACCAGGGCGATGTGCGGCGCGTGGCCGAGGCGGCCCGGGCCCTGTTCGAGCGGCACGGCGGCAAGGCCGAGATCCTGGAGACCAGCGGCAATCCGCTCATCCACGGCTGGTTCGGGGAAGATCCCAGCCTGCCCACCATCACCGTCTACAACCACATGGACGTGCAGCCCGCCAACGAGCCCGAGTGGACGGCGGAGCCCTTCACCTTCGTGGTGGACGGCGACACGTACCGCGGCCGCGGCAGCACGGATGACAAGGGCCCGGCCGTGACCGCCTTCTTCGGCGCCCTGGCGGCCCGCCGCGCCGGCGTGCCCCTCAACATCCACTTCCTCTGGGAGACCGAGGAGGAGATCGGCTCGCCCAGCTTCGCCGGGGGCCTCGGCCGCCACAAGGATCGCATCAAGACCGACGCCATCGTGGTGAGCGACACCGTGTGGATCACCCGCGGCAAGCCCAGCACCCCGGCGGGCCTGCGCGGCCTCAAGGGTTTCCGGCTGACGCTGGAGACGGCGGATCACGACCTGCACAGCGGCGTGGTGGGCGGCGCGGCGCGCAATCCGCTCGCCGAGCTCATCAAGGTGGTGGCGGCCATGATGGACGGCGAGACCGGCAAGGTGAAGATCCCCGGTTTCTACGACGAGGTGGTGAAGCCCTCCAAGCAGGAACTCGAAGAATGGGCCAACGCGGGCTTCAGCGTGGAGACCTTCAAGAAGGACCACATGATCACCGGCATGCGCACCGAGGATCCCATCAAGGTCATGAAGCGCGTGTGGGGCCGGCCCACCATGGAAGTGCACGGCATGGTCGGCGGCTACACGGGCCCCGGCATCAAGAGCGCCGTGCCCCCCCGGGCCGAGGTCAAGATGAGCTGCCGCCTGGTGCCAGACATGGACGAGCACACCACCATCGACCGCATCCGCGCCTTCGTGAACGAGCACTTCCCTGACGTGCAGTTCCACGAGGAGCATGGCCTGGCGCCCTTCAAGGGCCATGTCACCGGCCCCTACGCCGAGGCCATCAAGGACGCCTACAAGTTCGCCTTCAACGCGCCCTGCTCCTTCACCCGCGAAGGCGGCAGCATCGGCGCCGTGAAGACCATGGAGGACATCCTGGGCTGCGAGGTCTTCTTCCTGGGCCTCAGCCTCCCCAGCCACGGCTACCACGCCCCCAACGAGAACTACGACTGGGAGCAGGCCTCGGGCGGCATCGCGGCCTTCGCGCACTATTTCCAGACCGTCGCCACCTTCAGGCACTGACAGTCCACGATCCACGAAGAAGCCGGCCCCGCGGGGCCGGCTTCTTCGTGGAAGGCTTGCCTCGAGCGCTTGCTATCCTCGAGCCCAGTCCCCGTTCAGGATCCGCTCATGACACCCCATCGACGACTCCCCCTCGCCATGCTGGTCTTCACCCTGGCCGCCTGCCTCCTGCTGGGCGTGGCCCCGAAGGCGGACCGGTTCACCTGGTTCATGGAGAACGTGCCGGTGCTGATCGGCGTGCCGGTCCTGGTGGCCACGTACCGGCGCTTCCCGCTCACGAACCTGCTCTACATCCTGATCGCGCTGCACGGCCTGGTGCTCATGGTGGGCGGGCACTGGACCTACGCGGAAGTCCCCGCCGGACATTGGGTGAAGGACTGGCTGCACCTGGCGCGCAATCCGTACGACCGCCTGGGGCACCTCTTCCAGGGTTTCGTGCCGGTGCTGCTGTTCCGGGAGGTGCTCTTCCGCAAGGGCGTCCTGAGGGCCGGCGCCTGGTCCGTGGTGGTCCTCGTCTTCATGGTGCTCGGCCTCAGCGCCGCCTACGAGCTGCTGGAATGGCAGACCGCCGTGTGGACCGGCAGTTCAGCGGATGCCTTCCTTGGCACCCAGGGCGATCCCTGGGACACCCAGTGGGACATGGCCTGCGCCCTCCTGGGAGCCAGCCTGGCCCTGGCCACACTCTCCCGAGCCCAGAATCGGCAAATGCAGACCCTCGAGGTCCAGGGTTGAGTTCCGCCTTCGCTCGACATTCCGGCACAGAAATTCGGCTCTGACCGGAAAAGACCGATACGATTCCTGAAGACCCCGATCCCTGTCGCCGGGAGTCCCCTTGGTCCTCAAGGAACCGTCCCATACCGCCACTCCGGCCGCCACCCAGTTCGCGCCGGCCGAGCGGGCCACGCCCGAGCAGCTGCACCTGGAAGCCGAGGCCTGCCTGGGGCACCCGGTCGTGCAGTTCCTCCTGCGCGCCCTGGATGGCCTGGTGCTCATCCTCAACCCCGAGCGTCAGATCCTCGCCACCAACGCGCGGTCCCGGGAGGTCTCGGACACCACCGGCGTCCCAGTGCTGGGATACCGCCCGGGTGAGCTCTTCGGCTGCATCCATGCCAACGAAGGCCCCGGCGGGTGCGGCACCAGTTCCGCCTGCGCGCACTGCGGCGCCGTGCTGGCGATTCTGGAGGCCGGACGCACGGGCCAGCCGGTCCAGTCCGAGTGCCTCATGAGCCTCCGCAAGCGCGGACAGTCGGAATGTGCGGAATTCAGGATTCTGGCCAGTCCCCTGACCCTCGGCGACCACCGATTCACGGGCGTGATCCTCCACGACCTCAGCGCCTTGAAGCGGCGGGAGGTCCTGGAGCGCCTCTTCCTCCATGACGTGGCCAACCTCATGCAGGGCATCCGGAGCTGGGCGGACCTGCTCGTTTCCGGCGCCGGCCGCCCCAAGGCCGTGGCGCAGAAGCTGGCCCACCTGACCGACCTTCTGGACCGCGAGTTGAAGGGCCATCAGGCCATGCTCCTCGCCGAGCACGGGCGGCTGAAACCCAGGGTGCGCGCCGTCCTGCCGCTGGAGATCCTCCAGGATGTGGCGGATCTGCTGCGCCGCCACGCCCTGGCCTCAGAGCGCCGGGTGGTGATCCTGCCCACGCCGGAAGGGGTCATCCACACCGACCCTGAGCTGCTCTCCCGGGTGGTGCAGAACATGGCCATCAATGCGGTAGAGGCCTCCTTCATGGGCGAGGCCATCACCCTCTCCGCGCGGGTGGAGGGATCACGCATTCGCTTCCTGGTTCACAACCCCGGCGAAATCCCGAAAGATATCCGGAGCCGCATCTTCCTGCGCTCCTTCAGCACCAAGGGCAGCCCCGGGCGGGGCCTGGGCACCTACGCGATGAAGCTGTTCGGCGAGAATGTGCTGCAGGGGCAGGTGGGCTACGACACGGGGTCGGACGGCACCACCTTCTGGATCCGGATCGCCCGCTGAGACCCGGCTCTGCGGGATCTGGCCTGGGCCACTGATACCATCCAGGGATGCCCGCCCTGGAACTCGACTCCCTCACCAAGCGCTTCGGCGACAAGACGGCGGTGGACGAGCTGAGCCTGCGCCTGGAGCCCGGCAGCTTCCTGGGCCTGCTGGGGCGCAACGGCGCCGGAAAATCCACCACGCTGAAGATGGTGACGGGCCTGCTGAAGCCCACCTCGGGCCGCATCCGCGTGCTGGGGCTGGATCTGGACGCCGAGCCGCTCGCCATCAAGCGCCAGATCGGCACCATGCCAGAGGACATGGCCCTCCTCGACATGCTCAGCGGGCCCCAGTACCTGCGCTTCGTGGGCCGCATGTACGGCATGCCGGACGCGCTCATCGACGGGCGGCGCGAGGAGCTCTTCGACAAGCTGGATCTGGGCGTGGCGCCGAAACAGCTCATCGCCGACTACAGCTTCGGCATGAAGAAGAAGGTGGCCCTCTGCGCGGCGCTGATCCACGGGCCCCGCATGGTGTTCCTCGACGAGCCCTTCGAGGGCATCGATCCCGTCACCAGCCGCACCATCAAGGACATCCTCCACAGCCTGCAGCAGAGCGGCGTCACGCTGGTGCTCACAAGCCACATCCTCGAAGTGGTGGAGAAGCTTTGTCCCCTCATCGCCATTCTGGACGAGGGCCGGCTCAAGGGCTTCGGCCCCCTCAACGAACTGCGCCGGGGCGGCCAGAGCCTCGAGCAGCTCTTCGTCGACCTGGTGGGCGGGGTCCAGAAGGGGGAATTGTCGTGGCTGTGAAACCCTGGACCGGAACCCACCCATGCGCCTGAGCCCCTTCCGCGCCCTGCTGGCCGCGCACTTCCAGACCGCCTGGAACCGCTCCGCGCGGGAGATGGGGCGCCAGGGCGCCTGGGTTGTGGGCCTGCTGGTGGGGATCACCGGCCTGCTGGCCGCCGGGCCGCTCTTCCTGGGCATGGGAGGCCTGGGCTGGCTGCTGGGCAGCCGCCTGGACCGGCCCTTCGCGGTGGTGCTGCTGAGCCTGGTCCTGGCCCTCATCAGCCTCGGCGGCGGCCTCTTCGGCGGCGTGGCGGGCGGCACCCGACAGTTGAGCTGGGAGGCCTACCGCGGCTATCCGTTGAAACTCAGGAACCTGTACCTTGCTGAGCTCGCCGCGGGCATCGCCGATCCCCTGCCGCTCATCCTGGGCGTGGGCCTGGCGGGCTTCCTGGCCGGCGCGGCGGGTGCCCTCGCCATCCCACTGGGCACGCCCAGCGCGGCGTTCCTCCTGCCCCTCCTGCTGCTGGAGACCCTTCTCACCCTGCTGGCCCTGCAATTGCTGGTGGGCGGACTGGCGGCGGCGCTCGTGAAGCGGCTGCGGCTGGCGCTGACCCTGCTCGCCGTGGTGGCCTGGGTGGGCTCCACCCTCGCCACCACCCGGCTGCCGCGCGAACCCCGACTCCGGCCCTCCGCGGCCGCCCGCGCCGCGAGGCAGGTCGACCAGCAGGCCAAAGTCGAAGCCTTGGCGGCGCGCGGGGCACGCATCCTGGCCGCGCTTCCAAGCCACGCCGCCGCCCAGAGCCTCGTCCTCGCCCGGGAGGGCCGATGGGGCCTGGCTCTCAGCCTTCATGCCTACCCGCTGCTCTTCCTGGCCCTGCTCATGGTCCTGGGTGCCCGACTGGTGGCGCGGGAGGCCGGCGCCGAACGCGCCGTTCAGGCCAGCTGGAGATCGGCGCCCCGCAACCAGGAGCGGCTCTGGAGCTTCCGCCATCCCGCCGAGGGCATCGCCCGCCTGCACTTCCGCACACTCATGGCCAGCCAGATGGGGAGGTTCGCCTTCCTGATGCCGGTGATGACGCTGGTGTTGCTCAAGGGCCCCTTCATCCAGCTGAAGGGCTATTCGCTCTGGGCGGTACCCTCGGCCTTCGCCTACCTCTCGCTGGTGGGGAACAACGTCATGCTGAACCAGTTCGGCTTCGACCGGCACGGCATCAAGGCCCTGCTGCTGCTGCCGGTTTCCGCCCAGGATCTGCTCAAGGGCAAGCTGGTGGGCATGGCGGCCCACCAGGGCCTGCAGGCCCTCCTCCTGGTGGCGCTGCTGGCGATCTTCGAGAAGGCCCCGGCGACACCCCTCTGCGCCGGCGTGCTCATGCTGGGCTGCGTCTTCCTGGCCCAGTCCGCCGTGGGGCAGTGGACCTCCCTCTGGGCGCCGCGCCCCATGGCCATGGACAGCCTCAAGAACGGCAACATGCCCTTCGCCATCGGCATGCTGAGCCTGGCCACCTCCGGCCTGTGGACCAGCCTCTTCGGAGGCCTCTACGTCCTGGTCGCCTGGCTGGCGCCGGCCTGGCTGATCCCCGCCCTGGCCCTGGCCCTCCTCGCCACGCTGGCCGCGCACCTGGCCCTCCTTCCGGTCATGGCCGGCTACCTCGACCGCCGCCGCGAGGTGCTGGTGGAGCGTCTCGGATGATGCACCCCGGCGCCCTCCAGCTGGCCGCGGAGCTGGGCGGAACCCTGCTCACCGGCGATCCGGGGAGCCTGCTGCTGGTTGAGCGCAGCCGGGGCCACGGGCTGCCCCAGGTGGCGGTGCTGGGCCGCTCAGCCGCAGACCTGCTGGAGGCCCTGGCGGCCGCGGAGCGGGCCCAGGCCGGCGGGCTGGCCCTCAACCTGCTGGGCCTCCTGCCCATTCCCGGCTGCGACCTGCCCGGGGCGCTGACCTTCCACCGCCGCCGGATCGGGGCCCTGGTGGCGGCCCTGGACGCGGGCCTGCCCTGGCTGGCCGGCAAGCCCATGCTGGCCCGCCGCCTGCCCGGGCGCATCCGCCGCGATGCGCCCGTGCCCCTCGCCAAGGCGCCCATGGGGCCGCTGGAGAAGACAGAGCTCAAGGCCTTTCTCGCGGACTGGGAGAGGGATCGCCGGAAGCGGGTGTTCCGCCGCCCGGAATGGCGGGAGGCGCCCGACCACGCCGACCACGGCGCCTTCGAGGTGGACCTCTGGCCCGGCGTGCCCCTGCCGGAGGGCGCCGAGCTGCGGGTGCCGCCGCTGGAGCTGCCCTGTGCCACCCCGCTGTCCGACACCCTGCGCGCGGCCCTGCGGTCGGCGCTGGGGGTGCCCGTGCCCATCCTCCCCCTGCCCGACGATCCCTCGGGCCTCCACGCCCTGCGGCTCCTCACCCCGGAGGTCGCTGTTTTCCGGGGCCCCGCCCGGGCCTGGGAGCTGGCCTTCGCGGGCCTCGCCGGGTTGCCGGGCCCGCCCCATTTCTGCGCGCGGTGCTGAACGGAAAAGGGGCGGCCTGGGCCGCCCCTTTTCCGTCAGGCTTCCAGCGGTCTACATGTTCAGCGCCCGACCGTAGACGGCGCGGGCCGCCTCGGGGAACACCTCGTTCAGGGTGGGGTGGGGATACATGGTGTTGATGAGCTCATCCACGGTGAACTCGCCGCCCATGAGCGCCACGCTGGAGGCCACCAGCTCCGTGGCCTTGGGGCCCAGGATGTGGATGCCGAGGATCTCGCCGTACTTCTTGTCGGCCACGATCTTGATGAAGCCGTGGGGCTCACCCACGATGTTGGCCTTGGCCATGGGCGCGAAGGGGAAGCTGCCCACCTGCACATCGTAGCCCTTCGTGCGCGCGGCCTTCTCGCTGAGGCCGATGGTGCCCACTTCGGGATCGCAGTAGGTACAGGCCGGGAAACGGTCGTAGCGGACCGGGTGCGGATGGACGTCCTTGCCCAGGCTCTGGGCCGCGTGCTCGGCGGCCACGATGCCCTCGTCGCTGGCGACGTGGGCCAGCCAGGGGGTGCGCACGATGTCGCCGATGGCGTAGAGGCCGGGCTCGCCGGTCTGCATGAACTTGTCGATCACCACGCAGCCGCGGTCCACCTGGGCCTTGGTCTTCTCCAGCCCGATGCCGTCGACCTGCGGCGCCCGGCCCACGGCCACCAGCAGGTGGCTGCCCACCACTTCGCCGGCGCCCTCGCCTTCCAGGTGGCACACCACGCCGTCGGCCCGCTTCTCGATGCGCGTGATCTTGGTCTTGGTGCGCACGTCCATCTTGTAGGTCTTGCGAAAGATCTTGGCCAGCTCCAGGCCGATGTCCTCGTCCTCCAGGGGGAGGATGGTGTCCATGAACTCCACCAGGGTGACCTTGGAGCCCAGTCGGCTGAACACCGAGGCGAACTCCACGCCGATGGCGCCGGCGCCGAGGATGACCAGGTGCGCGGGAAGGGTGGTCATGTCCAGGATGTGGTCGCTGTTGATGACCGTCTTCCCGTCGGTCTCGAGGCCGGGGATGTCCTTGGGGGCTGAGCCCGTGGCCAGGATGATGCGCTTGGCCTCGTGGGTCTCGCCGGCCACGTCCACCCGGCCGCCGCCCAGCAGCTTGCCGAAGCCCTTCAGCACCGTCACCTTGTTCTTCTTCATGAGGAACTCGATGCCCTTGGCGTTCTTGGTGACCACGCGCCCCTTGCGCTTGACGATGGTCGCCAGGTTCGCCTTCAGCGCCTTGACCTCCACGCCGTCGATGCCGTAGTCGTCGGCCACCTGCATCTGCTCGAAGCGGTGGGCGGTCTCCAGCCAGGTCTTGGCGGGGATGCAGCCGCGGTGGAGGCAGGTGCCGCCCAGGGCCGTGTCCTTCTCCACGATGGCCGTGTTCAGGCCGAGCTGCGCGCCGCGGATGGCGGCGATGTAGCCACCGGGGCCGGAGCCGATGACGATGAGGTCGAACTGGGCCATGAATCCTCCAAGGGTCGGACCGGCCCAGTATCCCATGGGCCCGGCCTCATGTTCCCCTTCCGGAGCGACGGGCGCAGACCGGACAGGGTGGTGGGGCGCTCAGCGCTCCGCGGCGGGGAACCCGGGAGACCGTTTGACCTCGTCGATCTGCAGGGTGTGGCGGGCCGTGTGGCCGCAGGCCAGCAGCACCCACTGGTGGACATCCAGGGCCGGCGCGGCGAGGAACCACGGGAGGATGCGCATGGGTTGCCTCCAGGCGGAGTGGGTCAGGCTGGTTTCAGAGGCCCGGCTGGGCACCCTGCCTCAGGCGTACACGAGCGCGGAGCGGACCTCCAGGCGCGCGGCCTTCCACTCGCGCCAGGCGGTCTTGAGGTCGGCGCGGTGATGGGCCATGGCGCCTTCCCACTCGGCCTTGGCCTCCCGCCAGGCCTCGGCCTTGGCGAGCCCCTTGGCGCGCCACTCGGCCTTCTTCTGGGACCAGGCCTCGTGCCGGTCATGCAGGGCGGCCAGGGCGTGGTCGAGGCGCTGCCGGGCCGCCGCGAGGCGGGCGTGCATGGGCGTGGCGATGCCGGGGCTGGCGAGCAGGAGCCGTTCGCGGAGCCGCTTCTCCTCCATGTGGAGCCGGGCCCGGGTCATCGCCGCGTCGGACACGCGCCGGAACTGGCCCACCAGGCCCAGCCAGGCCAGGACGTTCAGCAGCCACTTGGTGGTGTCCCACTGGTACCACAGGGCGCCGTTGCGGTAGTCCCACTGCCAGAGGTGGTGGAAGTTGTGGTAGCCCTCGCCGTACGTGAGGGGCGCCAGCAGCCAGTTGTCCCGGGCGGTGTTGGCGTCGGTGTAGGGCCGGCTGCCGAACATGTGGGCGGCGCTGTTGATGAAGAAGGTCGTGTGGTGGGTCACCACGATGCGGAGCACCACGCCGAAGACCAGGTGGCCAAGCAGGTTGCCCGTGGCCAGGCCGATCCACAGCGGGATCGTGGAGACGACGGCGCCGATGAGGAAGTGGTGGCGGTGCTGCCAGCGCACCAGCGGGTCCTTCTCCAGGTCCGCCACGCCGTGGATGGGCAGGGCCTTCTGCTCCATCACCCAGGTCCAGTGGGCGTACCAGAAGCCGTGCTGGATGGCGTAGGGATCCTGGTCGGTGTCCACGTGCTGGTGGTGGACGCGGTGGTCACTGGACCACTTCAGGGCGGAATTCTCGAAGGCTGCGGCCCCCAGGCAGAGGAAGACGAAGCGCACCGGCCAGGAGGCCTTGTAGGCCCGGTGGCTGAAGAGCCGGTGATAGCCGCCGCTGATGGCGGTGCCGATGGCGAAGGTCATGGCGAGGAATACCAGCGCCTCGCCCCAGCCGATGCCCGAGGTGATGACCCGGAGGGGCACGAGCACCACCGCCAGGGCCAGGGTCCCGGTGAGGAAGAGGGTGTTCAGAAGGTTCCAGCGTTTGGCCTCGGCCATGCCATTGACTCCAAAAGAGAGTTCAATTCTACCCCCGGTCAGTCCAGGGACACCCATGCCAAACTTGCCGGATCCCCTGTGAGGTTTCTGTGACCGAGACGCGCCCCTGGTACCGCTCCAGCACCTTCTGGATCTTCATGGGCCTGCTCCTCGGCGTGGCGCTGGGCGGCTTCCTGCCCCAGGACCAGTACCCCTGGGCCTACAACGCCTTCCGGTTCCTCTCCAAGGCCTTCATCAGCCTCATCAAGGGGCTCATCGTGCCCCTGCTGCTCTCGACCATCATCGTGGGCATCGCGCAGACCGGCGACATCCGCGCCGTGGGCCGCATGGGCGCCAAGGCCCTGCTGTACTTCGAGGTGGTCACCACCCTGGCCCTCTTCATCGGCCTGGCGGTGGCCAACTGGCTGAAGCCGGGGGCGAATCTCCCCATGGACATGGGCGCCCACGCGGCCGTGGCCGTCGCGAAGGCGAAGAGCGGCTGGGACATCGCCCTGCACATGTTCCCGTCCAACCTCATCCAGCACGCGGCGGAGGGCGACATCCTGCCCGTGGTCATCTTCGCGACGATCTTCGGCATCGCCCTCACCAAGGTGGGCGAGCGGGGCAAGCCGGTGCTCGCCTTCTTCGACGGCGTGGCGCAGACCATGTTCAAGTACACCGACTTCGTGATGCGGTTGACCCCGCTCGGCGTCTTCGGCGCCATGGCCTACAACGTGAGCCACATGGCCGCGGGTCACACGGTGAACGGCGTGCTGATCAAGGGCTGGCCGGCGGTCTTCCATCTGCTCAAGCAGTACAGCCTCCTGGTGGGCAGCCTCTATCTGGCCCTCATCCTGCTCTTCATCCTGGTATTTATCCCTGTGGCCTGGCTGTCGGGCATCCGCATCCTGGCCTTCGTGAAGGCCATCAAGGATCCGGCCCTCACGGCCTTCAGCACGGCCAGCAGCGAGGCGGCCCTTCCCAAGCTGCTGGAAGAGGTGGTCCGCTTCGGCGTGCCGCGCCAGGTGGCCAGCTTCGTCATTCCCACGGGGTACAGCTTCAACCTGGATGGCTCCACCCTCTACCTGGTGCTGGCCAGCCTCACCATTGCCCAGGCGGCGGGCATCCACATGAGCCTGGGCCAGCAGCTGCTGATGGTCTTCACCTTCATGCTCACCAGCAAGGGCGTGGCCGGCGTCCCCCGGGCCACCCTGGTGATCATCGCCGCCACTTGCGGCAGCTTCGGGCTGCCTGGGGAGGCCGGCATCGCCATGCTGCTGGCGGTGGACGAGATCATGGACATGGCCCGCACCACTGTGAATGTCATCGGGAACGGCCTCGCCAGCGTGGTGATCGCCAAGTGGGAGCGGGTCTTCGGGACAGACCCGGAATTGTTACCGGACCAGGAGGGGTAGTAACCAGTCGTCAAGAACCGATACTGGTGGCCGAAACGAGTCGTATCTGTCCAAGGAGACCCCATGGTCCGCCGACTTCTGCTCCTACCTGCGCTTTGCCTCTCCCTGGCCGCCCAGGACATCACGCCCGCCGAGACAGAGGCCCTCGTGAAGGAGGCCATCGCCTTCGCGAAGACAAACGGGAAGGACGCCGCCTTCAAGGAGATCACCAAGGTCGGCGGCCGCTTCCATCGCCACGGCGGCGAGCTCTATGTCTTCGTCTATGACATGGACGGCAAGGTGGTCGCCCACGGCCAGGGCGCGTCCAAGGTGGGCGTGAACCAGTTCAAGGCGAAGGATCCCGACGGCGTGGAGTTCGTGCAGGATCGCATCAAGCTGGCCAAGACCAAGGGCAAGGGGTGGCACGACTACAAGTACCTGAATCCCAAGGATGGCAAGAAGGAGCCCAAGACCAGCTACATCGAGGTCTGGGACAACCTGATCTTCGGCGCGGGCATCTACAAGAAGTAGCTTTCCCGCCCCCGTATCGTCCTTGTCCGGCGGAGTTCCCATCGCTAAGCTGGGAAATTCCCTTCACGCCGACCAGGACCACTCCCGACGGGGGACGCCATGAAGATCATCGTGACCGACGAGGTGACCGGAGAAGGTCTAGCCCTGCTCCAGGGGGACCCCCGCATCACCCTCGACGTGCGCCTGGGCCTCTCGAAGGCGGATCTGCTCGCCTGCATCGGCGCCTATGACGCCATCATCACCCGCAGCGGCACCACCGTGGACAAGGCCCTGCTCGACGCGGCCACGAACCTGAAAATCGTGGCCCGGGCGGGCGTGGGCATCGACAACGTGGATGTGGACTACGCCAGCTCCAGGGGCGTGATCGTGGTGAACGCCCCCTTCGGCAACACCAACAGCGCCGCCGAGCACACCCTCGCCCTGCTGCTCTCCGCCTGCCGCCACATCCCCGCCGCCAACGCCAGCCTGAAATCCGGCGAGTGGAAGCGGGCGAAGTTCACGGGGGTCGAGCTGAAGGGCAAGACCGCCGGCGTCATCGGCCTGGGCAAGGTGGGGGGCCGGGTGGCCACGCGGCTCAAGGCCTTCGAGTGCGAGGTGCTGGGCTGCGATCCCTACATCGGCGCCAAGCGGGCCCAGGACCTGGGCGTCCGCATGGTGGACCTGGCCGAACTCTGCCGCGCCTGCGACATCATCACCGTGCACACGCCGCTGAACGAGGAGACCCAGGGCATGATCGGGCCCGACCAGGTAGCCCTCATGAAGGAGGGGGTCATCCTCCTCAACGTGGCCCGGGGCGGCATCCTGGACGAGCCCGCCCTGCTGGCCGGCCTCCAGTCCGGCAAGGTCGCCCTGGCCGCGGTGGATGTGTGGTCCGAGGAACCGCCCGCCTCCGCCATCCTGAAAGACCTCATCGCCCAGGCCCGCCTGGTGGTCACCCCGCATCTCGGCGCCAACACCCAGGAGGCCCAGGTGAACGTGGCCGTGGACGTCTCCCGCGAGATCCTGGCGTACCTCGACAAGGCCCCCCTGGAGAACGCCGTGAACCTCCCGCGCTTCGACCCGGCCGTCATGGACCAGATGCGCCCCTACTTCAAGCTCATGGCCGTCCTCAGCGAATTCGGCATGCAGCTCATGAAGGGCAACCTCGACCGCGTCACCTTCGGCTTCAGCGGCGCCATCGCCCACCACGACTGCTCGCCCCTGACCGTGAGCGGCCTGGCGGCCCTGCTGGCCCGGGTAGCGGACCAGCCCGTGAACATGGTGAACGCGGGCCTCGTGGCCGAGCGCATGGGCCTCGTGGTGGAGGAGCACAAATCCACCCAAGGCGGCGCCTTCTCCAACCTGGTGACCCTCACCTTGGAAGGCCAGGGCGGCTCCCGGGTGGTATCGGGCACGCTCTTCGAGGGCAGCCCCCGCATCGTGGGCCTGCGGGACTACGCCATGGACTTCATGCCTGAGCCCCACATGCTGCTGCTGAGCTACACCGACCGCCCCGGCATGATCGGGAAGATCGGCACCGTGCTGGGCCAGCACGACATCAACATCGCCTTCATGAACCTGGGGCGCCGGGAGAAGAAGGGCGAGGCCATGGTGGTGCTCTCCGTGGATTCCCCCGTGCCCGCCCCAGTGCTGACCGAGCTCCAGAAGGCGACGGAGGCCACCTTCATCCAGGCCCTGCACCTGCCCTCCGCCTGAGGCCATCCGGGGGAGCCAAGTCCGGCCCACGCGGTCTGCCATCATGAAGGCCGGGAGGCTTCCTTGAAACTCATCGCCTGGGACTTCGACGGCACACTGGTGGACAGCCGCCCCCTCATCGAGGCGGGCATGGCCCACGCCCTGGACGCCCTGGGCCAGCCGCGCACCGTCATGGCGGAATGGCTCAAGTACGTGGGCCTGCCGGTGGAGGCGGGCATCCAGAACACCTTCGGCCCCCTGGGCCTGGACGGCGAGACGGTGCTGAAGGCCTACCGCAGCTTCGGCCACGCCGACCATGAACACATGATGCAGCCCTTCGCGGGCATCCCGGAGCTGCTCCGCGAGCTCCATGGCCGGGGCCAGCGCATGGCGGTGGTGACCTCCAAGCGCCGGGTGCCCCTCCTCCGCCAGATGGCCCAATGGGACTGGGAGCCGCTCTTCGACATCATCATCACCCCCGACGAGGTCACCCACGGAAAGCCCCACCCGGAGTCCCTCGAGCAGCTCCAGGCCCGCACGGGCCTGTCGGCCGAAGACATCCTCATGGTGGGAGACACCCCCTTCGATCTGGACATGGCCACGGCGGCCGGCGTGCCCAGCCTGGCCGTGGGCCATGGCTTCTACCCCGAAGCCGCCCTGGCCGCCTGCGGTCCCCGCGCCTACGCGCCGGACACGGCCGCCCTGCGGGACATCCTCCTCGCCTGGAGCGTGTGATGCTGTCCGGGGGGCACCGCCTGCTCACGTTGTTCACGATGTCCCCCTCGGACCTCCCCGCTCAGGGTTCAGACCAAACCTGAAACCCGACCCCTTCCACGACTCAGGAGCTGACATGTCCAGCCTCACGCACTTGGATCCCGAAGGCCGCCCCGTCATGGTGGATGTCTCGGCCAAGGCCGTGACCCGGCGCATCGCCGTGGCTGCGGGCTACCTGGAGGTGGATGACCCGGCGGCGGAGGCCCTGGTCCAGGGGGGCGGCCCCAAGGGCGATCCCTGGTCCGTGGCCCGGATCGGGGCCGTGGGCGGCGTCAAGCGGACCTCGGACCTGATTCCCCTGGCCCACCCGCTGGCCATCGAGGCGGTGGACGTGAGCCACCACTGGGACCCGGCCACCCACCGGGCCTGGCTGCGGGTGCAGGTGAGCTGCGAGGGCCGCACAGGCATCGAGATGGAGGCCCTGGCAGGCGTGACCGTGGGGCTCCTGGTCCTCTACGACATGCTCAAAGCCGTGAGCCACGACATGACCCTGGGCCCCGCCCGCCTGCTCCGGAAGGAGGGCGGCCGGCGGGGGGTCGTCAGGCAGCCCTGGCCCGGCTGCCCCTGGGAGCCCTGATCCAGGGACTCCTAATTGGAAAACATTTGCATATTCAAGACCCCGGGGCCCCGGTAGGATGGATCTGGACTGTTCCTATTCATCGTGCACCCCGGGGTTCTGACCCCCTCATGGAGGCCTAGCGAAGCAGGCTTTTCCGTTCCAGCCGGGAGTCCCCCCATGCGTCTTGCCGTCCTGACCCTCGTTCTCGCGTCCTTCAGTCTCGGCCTTCAGGCCGCCCCCAAGCGAGCCTCCAAGAAGACCTCCTCCCGGCATGCCGCCCGCCCCGCGGACGGCTCCGTGCATGTGATCCGGAAGGGCGAGACCGCCGCATCCGTGGCCCGGGCCAACGGCCTGAGCCTGGCCGAGCTGGCCGAACTCAATCCCGGCAAGTCCCTCTCGAAGCTGGCCGTAGGCGCCCGCCTGAACCTCCGCCATGCGGAAGAGGCGACCCCGCGCCGCGCCGAGGCCGTCAAGGATGCTGACGCCCCGAAGCCGATCCTCGGGCCCGTGCTGGCCGCGCTGCCCGGTTCCCCCACGTTCCCCGCCGCGCCCATGCCGCACCTGGAGCGCCTGCTGCCGTACCAGGTCCGCTCGCTGCCGCCCGGGAGCGGCCAGGTCAGCGCCGCCACCCTCGGTACCCATCAGTCCCCGAACACCACCCAGCAGCTGCTGGCCCGCATGCAGCCGGTGATGCCACCGGTCACGGAGGCCGAGCTCAAGGCCCTCCTGCCCACCTACGCCCCGGCGGATCCCGAGCGGCTTGACCTGCTTTGGCCCGTGGAGACGCGGACCATCAGCTCCGCCTGGGGCCCCCGCATGCGCACCAAGACGGTCCGGGTGAAGAACCAGCGGAAGAAGCGCGTGCGCTACAAGGGCCGCCACCGCGGCATCGACCTGACCGCCCCCACCGGCACCTCCGTGTTCGCCGCGCTGGATGGCGAGGTGATCATGGCCGGGAGGCACAAGCAGTACGGCAACTATGTGGTCGTCGAGCATGGCAACGGCGTGGTCACCCTCTACGCCCACCACAAGGTGAACCTGGTGAGCCCGGGTGACATCGTGCGCCGGGGCCAGAAGATCGCCGAGGTCGGCCGCACCGGCAACGCCACGGGCCCGCACCTCCACTTCGAGCTCAAGGTGGACGGCCTGCAGCGCAACCCGCTGCCGGTCCTCAACGACGAAGAGGACATCCCAGCGGAGCTGGCCGCGCAGAACGCACTGCTCGGCTCCACCTCCCACCGTTGAACCTCGCGCGGAGCCACTGAACCTCCAGGCTTCCCGCGGCACTGGAAGGGAGCGTGCCCCCCGATCCCCACGCGGGATCAAGCCGGTGTGCCGTGATAGACTTGGTCCTTTCGCCGCTTCGAGGTGGTCATGCCGTTGTACCGAAACGCCCTCCAGTTCCTGGGGGCCATCGCGCTTCTGGCCGTGGCTCTCGCCTGCGGGGGCAAGAGCAAGGGCACCACTCCAGCCGCCACCACCGTCATCGTCGGCGGCACCGTCACCTACAAGCGGGTGCCCCTCGCGAAGGACGCCCAGGGCATGCCCACCGGCCTCGTGGACGCCACCGTGGCCGCCAATCTGCAGACCCTTCCCGCCCGGGGGGTTCTCGTACGCGCTTACCAGCGCCTGGAGCAGACCCAACCTGACGGCACCAAGACCCAGGTCTGGATCATGGCCACCAACACCTCCCGTACGGACAGTTCCGGAGCCTACGCCTTCGAACTCGTCAAGGACCGGCCCACGATGGTGGAGGTGCTGAGCTCCTTCGATGGCGGCAATGGCCAGGTGAACGTGGTGGCCGAGCCCGCGGGGATCAACAGCCCCACCATGGCCCTCGACCGGCTCCGCTACGCGCTACGGAAGGCAGCCGACGGCACGGCGCCCGCCAACGTCAACTTGCCCTATTCGCTCCTCACCGCCCAGGCCACCGTCAATTTCACGGTGGAGTTGAATGATGAGTGGTGGGTGGTGGACCCCGCCATCAACCTGGGCAATTTCACCGCGCCGCTGCTTGATCAGGCCGTACTCGAAACCAGCTTCCCGGGCCGCACCCCTGGCCTTGGCAGCGGCAGCCGAGTGCTGGGCATCGGCGACACCGTCGCCAGCTTCAAGACCTACTATGCAGCCACCACCCCTGGAGGCATCGAGCCGAACCCGGTGCTCGACCTCCACTACTGGCTGGGACGCACCGAGCCCCGCGGCACCTTCATCGACTATGACCGGAGCCTCTACCCCCAGGCCTTCGACACGGCCACGGGGGCCTACCACTACTTCGGATCCATCAGTGCAGGCCCCGCCAATGACGACGCTTGGGACGAGGGCGTGATCATGCCCCTGCTGGCCCGCAACGTCCTGTTCGCGGAATACCGGTTCAGGACCTACTCCCCGGCCCACAACCCCCTGCTTCCCCTGGGCGCGGCCCTCACGGACCTCAGCCCAGACATGGCTCGCTTGGAGGGGTTGGCCGACGGCCTGGTCGCCAACCTCCTCAAGACACCCTATCTGGCCGACACCCAGGGCACCGGCCTAGCCGCTCCCGTGAAGGACATCCGCGATGTCTCCAGCCTCACGGCCAGCCAGCTCGGCCCCTACTCCGCCCCGGCCATCCGGGCCCTGTCCTGGGATGTGATCCTCAAGGCCAACAGCCTTCCCAACCCTGGCGTCGCGTCGGACTGGGCGAATATCAACATCCTGGCCGCCGCCCGGTTCTTCCATGGTCCCTCCCCCACCAACGGGGCCACGGACGCCACCGCCCGGGACATCGAGCCCCTCAACATCTACTCCCAGCTCACCCGGCTCCAGGAAACCAGGGCTGTGGGCGAGGCCGTGGACCTGGCCCCCCTGTTCACGAACGCGGTGATCACGCCCATGGCCAGCCAGTACGGCATCACCTGGCCCCGGCCCACCACAGGCCCCCTCGCATCTTTCGCGCTGGACTGGGGCACCGATCCCAACAGCACCACCACCGCACTGGCCCCCGTCTCCCTCAGCATGGCCAAGGCCGTGCAGGTGAACGGCGTCTACCCCAACCTGTCCCAGGGCGAAGTGGCCTACGCCGGCTTCAGCCTGAGCGCAGACAAGCGGTACGTGCTGACGGCCACCATCGCCCCGGCCCTCGGCGCCGGGGCCGAACTGGAGTTGGACCTGCCCCGCATGGACCGCACCTTCACCTTCACCGGATCGGGCGGATCCACCCCGGGCTTCGTCATCCCCTTGAGCAACACCGCTCCGTTCTACCATTCCGTGCGCCTGCGCCTGAAGAGCCCCTCCTCCGTCCAGCCGGACGTGACGGTGACCGTGGCCTTCACCCCTGCGCCCTGATCCTCGGCACCCGGAGACTTCCATGCCCGCATCCGACGCCCTTTCCATCCTGAGGGCCAAGGCCCCGTTCATCCCGGAGCTGGCCATTGTCCTGGGTTCCGGGTTGGGTGCCCTGGCGGACAGCGCAGAGGCCAAGGCGGGCACGACCATTCCGTTCACGGACCTCCCCGGCTTCCCGGCGCCCACGGTGGCGGGTCATGGCGGCAAGCTGGTCTTCTGCGCGTTCGAGGGGCGGAAGGTGGTCCTCCAGGCGGGGCGCTTCCACTACTACGAAGGGCATCCCATGTCCCTCGTCACCTCCCCCATGCGCCTCTACGGCCGCCTGGGCGTGAAGGCCGTCATGCTCACCAACGCCGCCGGCGCGCTGAATCCCGGCTTCGGCGTGGGCGAGCTCATGGCCTTGACCGACCACATCAACCTCTTCGGCACCAACCCCCTCATCGGGCCCAATGTTGAACCCGGCGCCCGGTTTCCCGACATGACCGCGATCTACGACTCGGCCTTCCGCAGCCACCTCCAGGCCTGCGCGGCGCGTCTCGGCCAGACCCTCCGGGAGGGCGTGTACCTGGGCCTGACCGGGCCCAGCTACGAGACCCCGGCCGAGATCCGCGCCTTCCGCACCCTGGGCGCCGACGCCGTGGGCATGAGCACCGTGCCCGAGGCCATCGTCGCGCGGCACGAAGGCATGCGCGTGGCAGGGATCTCCTGCCTCTGCAACATGGCCGCCGGCATCCTGCCCCAGGCCCTCACCCACCAGGAAGTTCTCGAAGCCGGCGCCGCCGCTGCCGGCCGCTTCGAAGCCCTCATCCGCGCCTTCGTCCGCGACCTCCCCCAGGCCTGACCCCACCTGCTCAGTCAGGACAAGCAAAAGCCCGGCTCTGCCGGGCGTTTGCTTGGGGGGCTCCGGGGGGTGTGCGCGAAGCGCGGGACCCCCCGGGTAAGATCATCCCTGGCTCTGCTGGTGTTCCTCGATGAGCCGGCTGACCACGTCCGGCTCCGCCAGCGTGGAGATGT
>Ga0316605_10000229_pt1 | contig 47345 bp, 51 predicted proteins | sample OWC_soil_day20_n_FD_207666 | JGI IMG/M metagenome (GOLD analysis project Ga0316605, IMG submission 207666) | Wetland soil microbial communities from Old Woman Creek delta, Ohio, United States - OWC_soil_day20_noCT | ecosystem: Environmental > Terrestrial > Soil > Wetlands | place: USA: Ohio...
CGCCGGAGTACAAGGCGTTCCTGGTCAACATCGAGAAAGCGTAAAGGAGAGCTGATATGGCACTGCAATCGCTAGACATCAAACAGCGCTCCGCGACGACGACGCCCTCCACGCAAGTGCGGGAAACCATCGAAATCGCCAAGCTCATCGACGTTTCCGCCTGCATCGGCTGCAAGGCGTGTCAGGTGGCCTGCTCGGAGTGGAATGACATTCGCGACGAAGTGGGCAACTGCCACGGCGTCTACGACAACCCGATGGATCTGACGGCGAAGTCGTGGACGGTGATGCGCTTCACCGAGGTCGAGCAGAACAACAAGCTGGAGTGGCTGATCCGCAAGGACGGCTGCATGCACTGCGCCGACCCCGGTTGCCTGAAGGCCTGTCCTGCCCCGGGCGCCATCATCCAGTACAGCAACGGCATTGTGGATTTCCACCAGGAAAACTGCATCGGTTGCGGCTACTGCGTCACCGGCTGTCCGTTCAACGTCCCGCGCATCTCGAAGGAAGACAGCAAGGCCTACAAGTGCTCGCTGTGTTCCGACCGGGTGGCCGTCAATCAGGCACCGGCCTGTGCGAAGGCCTGCCCGACCGGGGCGATCCAGTTCGGCAGCAAGGAGGACATGAAGGACTACGCGGCCAAGCGCGTCACCGACCTCAAGGAACGTGGTTACGATCAGGCCGGCCTGTACGACCCGCAAGGGGTGGGTGGCACGCACGTCATGTACGTGCTGCATCACGCCGACAAGCCCGACCTTTACGCCGGTCTGCCGGCCAATCCGTCGATCAGCCCGCTGGTTTCGCTGTGGAAGGGCTTCACCAAGCCGCTCGCCACGTTGGCTCTGGCCGGCGTCGCACTGGGCAGCCTGTTCCATTACGTCACCAAGGGTCCGAACGAGGTCTCGAAAGAGATCGAGGACGAGATCGAACGGGAAGACAGCGAGAAGGAGGCTGCAAAATGATCCGCGATCCGAAAGACCTCAAGCGCTACGAGCCCAAGGAACGGGCCAATCACTGGGTGGTGGGCATCAGCTTCATCCTGCTCGCCCTCTCCGGTCTGGCCTTCTTCCACCCGGCGTTCTTCCCGCTCACCCAGCTGTTCGGCGGGCCGACCTGGGCCCGCATCATCCACCCCTATCTGGGGGTGCTGATGGCGGTGTCCTTCCTGGCGCTCTTCTTCCGCTTCAAGCATCTGAACAAGATGACGCCGGCGGACAAGGAGTGGCTGGCCAAGGCCAAGCAGATGGTGGACGGCAACGACCACGACATGCCGGAACAGGGCAAGTACAACGGCGGCCAGAAAGTCATGTTCTGGGCTTTGGCCGTGTGCATGCTGCTGATGACGGTATCGGGCCTGTTCATCTGGCGCGCCTGGTTCGGCTTCGACATCACGATCGTCCGCCTGGGCGCCGTGGTGCACGCCGCCGCCGGTGCCTTCATGATCGGTCTGATCATGGTCCACGTCTATGCCGCCATCTGGGTCAAGGGCACCATCCGCGCCATGTGGTACGGCACGGTCACCCGCGCCTGGGCCAAGCAGCATCACCGGGGCTGGTATCGCCAAGTAACAGGAAAGTAAGCAGGAGACGTGGCTCCCGCGCAGGCGGGAGTCCGTCCTTGCCGCTGGATTCCGGCTCAAGCCCGGAATGACGGATTAACCGTTTTACCTTGCGTTTAGGGGGCTCTGCGGAGAACATTCCGCAACCCCCCGTTTTTTTCGATTTTGGGCAAAAATTCCGGTTGACCGCAGCAATGGTCTGCCGCGACAGAACAACAGACGAGACACCCCGTATGCAATCCCAACCGATCAATTTTCAGCCGCCGACCGAAGACGCCGCGCCCATCCTGCTGCCGGTGACGACGGCGCTGTTCGCCGACCGCGCCGACCGCTTCGCTGCATTGGCCAGCGGCCACAGCCTCGGCGACTGGCTCGATTTTCTCGGCCAGATCAGCCGTGCCCAGCACGACGCCCTGAAAACCCTGCCGGCGCTGCCGCTGCCCGATGCGACGACGCTCGACCAGGCGCGCACCCACGGCATGCCACCGTTGAATATCGCGTTTCGCCCGGCTGCCTGGCGCGAGGTACTGCGCCAGATTGCCCGCGAACTGGCCAAGGCCGCGCCCGATGGTGCCCGCAAGGCGTTGGATGCGCTGCTCGTCGCCGACGATGCCTGGCTCGACAAGCTGGCCGACACGCTGCTGAGCGGCGAACTCGAAGCCGGCGATGCCGCCGAACTGCCCTTCGTCGCCGCCGCCCTGCAGGTCGTGTTCACCCAGCTGGCCAGCCAGCTCGACGCCAGCCAGTTGCAAAAACTCGACGCTCACGGCGTCTGCCCGTGCTGCGGCAGCCCGGCGGTGGCCAGCGTGGTTCGCCTCGGCGCCGCCATCAACAACCTGCGCTACCTGCATTGCAGTCTGTGCAATACCGAATGGAACGTGCCGCGCGCCACCTGCACGGCCTGCGACACCGACAAGGAAGTCGCGCTGCAAGAAGTCGAAGGATCGAGTGGACAGAAAAGCGGCGCCGTCCGTGCCGAAACCTGCGACGCCTGTAAGAGCTACCTCAAGATCGTCTATCAGGAAAAAGACCCGCGCGTCGATCCGGTGGCCGACGATCTCGCCACGCTGGCTCTCGACATGCTGGTCGACGAGGCCGGCTATCAGCGTTCCGGCCCGAATCTACTGCTGATCGGTGCCTATAGCGGCTAAACGCCTTTGATTAACCTTTCTGCCCGGTCCGGGTGAAAGCCATGAACAACAGCAAACGACTTTACCCAGTCTCGCCCAGCAACTGTTGCAGGCCACGCCGCACGCATTCTTGGTCGGCCGGTGCCAAGGTGCCGAGTTGCCCGCGTACCAGCCGGTGGTCAAGTGTAAATAGCTTGAAGCGCACCTTGGAGGGGGCGGGCAAGCCAGATGCCTTGAGGTCGGCAATCGGGCAATCGAGTGGCCACGGCGCGTTGCCTTCCGAGGTGATCATTGCCATGACCGAATGCCCCGTTGGCGCATTGAAGGCTGCGTCGGAAGAGAGCACCAATGCCGGTCGGTTCTTGGCGGCCTCGCGGTCGGTGAATGGAAAGGGAACGCGGACGACCGCAAAACGTTCAAAGGTCACGGTATGCCGCCTCGTCTTCGGCGCAAGCCCACTCGCTCAGCGTACCTTGCACGGCTTTCAGGTATTCGATGTCCATTGGCTGAATGCGGCGAACGGTCGCGCTACCATCGCTGCCGATTTCCCAGGCAATCAGATCGCCCGCGCCGACCTTGAGCGCCGCGCGCACATCTTGCGGAATCGTGGTTTGCCCCTTGCTGGTGATCTTGGCGATGGCTGTCATGATGACTCCTTTTGTCGGCTCGCATTACATCCTTACTGTAAGCCTGGGTGGAGCAAAGCGCAAGTCATGAGCATTCCCCCAACCCTTTCTGCCCGGTCCGGGTGAAAGCCATGAACGAAAAAAGACTCCTTCCCGCGGTCGACCGCGTCCTGCAGCAACTTTCCGAAGCCATCGAAATTCACGGCCGCCAGCTGGTCACCGGCTGCGTTCGCGCCGAACTGGCCGCAGCCCGCGAGGGCCTCAAGCACGGGCTGCCGCTGCCCGACGAGGCGAACCTGCTCGCCGCTATCCGCCGCCGCGCCGACGAGGCCGGCCGGGCCAATCTGCGCGCCGTCTTCAACCTGACCGGCACGGTGTTGCACACCAACCTCGGCCGCGCCCAACTGGCAGAAGAGGCCATCGCCGCCATGGTCGACGCGGCCCGTTCGCCCTGTGCGCTGGAATACGACCTCGCCTCTGGCGGGCGAGGGGATCGCGACGATCTGGTCTCCGGCCTGCTCGCCGAATTGATCGCCGGTGGCTCGCCGGACATCGCCGCGACCATCGTCAACAACAATGCTGCCGCCGTGCTGCTCACCCTCAACGCGCTGGCCCAGGGCAAGGAGGCCGTGGTCTCGCGTGGCGAGCTGGTCGAGATCGGCGGTGCCTTCCGCATCCCCGACGTGATGCGCCGGGCGCAGGTCAAATTGCACGAAATCGGGACGACCAACCGTACCCACGCCAAGGATTTTCAGGAAGCGATCAACCCGAAAACGGCGCTGCTGATGAAAATCCACACCAGCAACTACGCCGTCACCGGCTTCACGGCTGCGGTCGACGAGAAAATCATCGCCGAAATCGCCCATGTCGCCGGCCTGCCGTTCGTCATCGACCTCGGCAGCGGCACGCTGTGCGACTTCGCCGCCCAAGGCCTGCCGGCCGAGCCGACGCCGCAGCAGGCGCTGGCCGCGGGCGCCGACATCGTGACCTTCTCCGGCGACAAGCTGCTCGGCGGTCCGCAGGCCGGACTGATCGTCGGACGCAAGGACTTGATCGCGAAGATCAAGAAGAACCCCTTGAAGCGTGCCCTGCGGGTCGGCAAGACGACGCTGGCGGCGCTCGAAGCGACGTTGCGCCTGTACCGCGATCCGGATCGCCTGGCCCAACGCTTGCCAACGCTACGCCTCCTGACCCGCCCCGTCGCCGAGATCACGGTGCTGGCCGAGCGTGTGCTGCCCGCCGTCCAGGCAGCCATCGGAACGCAAGCGAGCGTCACGGTAGAGGCATGTAGCAGCCAGATCGGCAGCGGCGCCTTGCCGGTCGAACGCCTGCCGTCGGCGGCGCTGGTCGTCCGGCCGCACGCCAAAAAAGCCGGGAAATTCCTGTTGACCGTGGAAGCCGCCTTCCGCAGTCTGCCGATGCCGGTCATCGGCTATATCCGCGACGATGCGTATCATCTCGACCTGCGCTGCCTGGAAGCCGAGGGCGAAGCCCGTTTCGTGGCGCAATTGCAGTACCTCAAGATTTGAAAGCAGCCTTGCCGGGCGGTCTGCGTACCGCCTGCTGCCTTCGCCCCGCCCGCCAGGGCACCTGTAAATCCGGGCATCTCCGTGTCCGGGTGGTTGAATCAATGGAGAAAGAAACATGACCCTGAACCGTAGACAGTTCCTCGCCGCCGGCGCGGCGCTGGGGGCGACGGCGAGTATCGCCGCACCGACCAGCCCGCTGCCTTTCCTGATCCAGATGCAGTCCGACCCGCTGCTGCCCAAGGCGACCGGCAAGCGCGTCGTCATCTGCGGTGGCGGCTGGGGCGGGGTGACCGCCGCCAAGCACCTCAAACTGCTCGATCCGACGCTCGACGTCGTGCTGCTCGAACGCAACCCGGTGTTTTTCTCCTGCCCGATGAGCAACAAGTGGCTGGTCGATGTCGTCGACGTCCAGTTCCTGACCTTCAGCTACCTCGAAGTCGCTCAGAAGTACGGCTACCACTTCATCCAGACCGAAGTCACCGCCTTCGAGCGCGAGAAAAAGCGCGTCATCACGGCGCAGGGCTGGATCGATTACGACTACCTGATCCTCGGCAGCGGCATCCGCTACAACTACGAAGCCTGGTTCGGCAACGACCGCAAGGCGGCCGACTACACCAAGGCCATGTTCCCGGCCGCCTACATCCCGAACGCCGAGCATTTCCGCCTCAAACAGAGCATCCAGAATTTCAGGGGCGGCGACCTGGTGATGACCCTGCCGCCGCCGCCGCACCGCTGCCCGCCATCGCCCTATGAGCGCGCCTGCCTGATCGCCGGCCTGTTCAAGCAGCGCAAGATCAAGGGCAAGGTCATCATCCTCGACCCGAAACCGAGTCCGGCGCCGATCACCGGCGGCTTCCAGGAAGCCTTCGCCAACCTGTACAAGGACCAGATTGTTTACGTGCCCAAGGCCGTCATTCAGGAAGTCGACCCGTACAACAAGAAGATCAAGACCGCCGCCGGCGATTTCACTTTCGATCACTCCATCCTGATGGCCCCGCACCAGGCCGGCGACATGGCCTGGAAGGCCGGTGTCATCGGCAGGAACGAGGAAGGCAAGCCGACCGGCTGGGCCGGCGTCGATTCCTTCATGCTGAACATGAAGGATGACCCGGACACCTACGTGATCGGCGACTCGGTCGGCATGGTCTCGCCGCTCTTCCGCTTCTACCCGAAGGCCGGCCACGTTGCCAACGCGCATGCCAAGATCGTCGCCAAGTACATCAGCGAGCGCGTCAAGGGCCGCGAACCGAAGTACGCGCTGCCCGACAACCTGTGCTTCATGATGGTCAACACCGAGCCGCGCGAGGACATCGCCGTGCGCTTCAAGTACTGGGTCAACGACAAGGGCGTCATCGTCCAGGACCAGGACGACGACAACCTGCGCCGCGAGGAAGTCGTCACCGAGGACTTCGCCTGGGCCGGACGCATGTACGAAGACATGTTCGGCTGATCGGCGATTGCCCGGCCCGCATGACGGGTCGGGCATGCCAGAATAAGCCTGTTTTCCTAGCCAACTTTCAACCATGTCCCATTTCCTCTTCCTCAACGCCAGCACCCGCGAACCCGGTCAGATCGGCAACACCGAAACCCTGGCCCATCGCGCCGCCGCCGGCCTGCCGGCCGGCACCGGGCAAACCTGGGTCAGGCTGGTTGATCTGGAACTGCCCCCCTTCGTCGATCTGCGCCATACCACCGGCACCTACCCAATGCCGATGGCCGATGCCAAGCTCCTGCTCGATGCCACGCTGGCGGCGACCGACCTCGTCTTTGTCTCGCCCGTTTACTGGTTCTCGGTGCCTTCGCCGCTGAAAACCTATCTCGACCACTGGAGCGCCTGGCTGCGCGTGCCCGGCCTCGAATTCAAGGAGCGCATGGCCGGCAAGAAACTCTGGGTCATCGCCACCAGTGGCAACCGGGACAAGGCCCAGCCGATGTTCGACAGCTACCGCCTGTGCGCCGAATTTCTCGGCATGCAATGGCAGGAGCCGCTGTGGGGCAAGGGCGGAGCGCCCGGGGCCGTGCTCGACGAGGCCGAAGCGCTGGCCGCCGCAATCTCCTGGTTTCGCCAGGCTTGAGTCGTCGGCGATGCGCGTTTCCGTCTTCATCGCCACCAGTCTCGATGGTTACATCGCCCGGGCGGATGGCTCTCTGGATTGGCTGGAAGCCCAGAACGCCCGCATCCCGCCCGGGGAAGACTGCGGTTACGCCGATTTCATGGCCGATATCGATGTGCTCATCATGGGGCGCGAAACCTTCGACAAGGTCAGCAGCTTTCCCGAGTGGCCCTACGCCGGGAAGCGCGTGATCGTCCTGTCGCACCGTCCGCTGTCCGGGCCTTATGTGCGTTACGTCGAGTCTCAAGCCGGTGAGCCGGGTGAAATACTGTCGGCGTTGAACAGCGAGCGCGCCCGCCATGTCTATGTGGACGGTGGGCAGACCATTCAGGCCTTTCTGCGCGCCGGTCTGGTGGATGACCTGGTCGTTACCTGCATCCCGGTGCTTCTCGGTGGCGGGCGTCGTCTGTTCGGCGAGCTCAAGACTGACTTGCTTCTGGAAACCGTGTCCAGCCGCAGTTACCCGTTCGGCTTCGTGCAGACTGCCTACCGGGTACGGCGACCGAACCAGGGAGGCGGGGCATGATCATCGGCACCGTCGGCCACATCGACCACGGCAAGACCACGCTGGTCAAAGCCCTGACCGGCGTCGACTGCGACCGCCTGAAGGAAGAGAAGGCGCGCGGCATCACCGTCGATCTCGGCTACGCCTATACCGACAGGCTCGGCTTCATCGATGTGCCCGGCCATGAAAAGCTCATCCACAACATGCTGGCCGGCGCGACCGGCATCAACTTCGCGCTGCTGCTGATCGCCGCCGACGACGGCCCGATGCCGCAGACCCGCGAGCATCTGGAGATCATCGAACTGCTCGGCATCAAGCGCGGGGCGGTGGCGCTGACCAAAATCGACCTCGTTGCGGTCGACCGGAAAAATCAGGCAAAAACGGAAATTGGCGAACTACTTGCCGGCACTGCGCTGGCCGATGCCCCCATCTTTCCGGTCGCCGCCGTGAGCGGCGAAGGTATCGCCGAATTGCGCGCCCACCTCGAAGCCGCTGCCGCAGCCCAGGGTGAGCGACAGAGCGCCGGCGGCTTACGGCTCGCCGTCGACCGCTGCTTCACGCTGTCGGGGGCCGGTACTGTCGTCACCGGCACCGCCTTTGCCGGTTCGGTGAAAGTCGGCGATCAGTTAGTCCTTTCGCCAGCCAACAAGCCGGTCCGCGTGCGCAGCCTGCGCGTCCAGGATGCGCAGGCCGAATCGGGCCACGCCGGGCAGCGCATCGCGCTGGCTTTGAGCGGCGTCGAGAAGGCCGAAGTCGAGCGCGGCCAGTGGATCGTCGCGCCCCGTCTGCACGCCCCGGTCCGCCGCTTCGATGCCAAGATCCGTGTCCTCTCCGGCCAGCCGGCACTCAAGCATTGGACGCAGGTGCACCTCCACCTCGGCGCCGAAGATGTGCCGGCGCGCATTGGCCTGCTCGGTGCCGACGAGATCGCGCCTGGATTTGAAAATTGGGCCCAGATCGCCGTTGATCGTGAGATCGGCGCGCTGGCCGGCGACCGCTTCATCCTGCGCGACGCCGCGGCCCGCCACACCATCGGCGGCGGCATCGTGCTCGACATCTACCCGCCCAGCCGCAAGAAAAGCAGCCCGGAACGCCTGGCCATGCTCGCCGCGCTGGCCGATGCCAACCCGGCACCGGCCCTGCTGCGGGCCGCCGAGCAACAAGCGGCCGGCGTCGACCTGGCCCCGTATGCCCTCAACCGCAACCTCGATACCGCCACGCTGGCCGCGCTATGCCAGCAATTGAACCTCAAGGTCGTCGGCGACACCGCCTTTGCGCCCAGCCGCTGGCAGGAACTCGAAGGCCGTCTGCTGGCAGCCATCGCCGCCGAACACGAGCGTGCCCCGGACCTCACCGGCGTCGAGCGCGACCGACTGCGCCGCCTGACCCTGCCGACACTCTCCCGCCCAGCCTTCGACGCCTTGCTCGCCACGCCGCTGGCCGACGGCCGTATCGCCCAGACCAACGCCTGGCTGCACCTGCCGGAACACCGGGTGCAACTCGCCGCGGCGGACCGCGACCTGTGGCAGACCTTGAAGCCGCTGCTCGCCGCCGACCCCTACACGCCACCGCGCGTGCGCGACGTCGCCAAGGCCACCGGCATCGGCGAAGACACCGTGCGCGCCCTGTTCAAACGCATCGCCCGCCACGGCGATGCCTGGCCCGTGGCGCACGACCATTACTTCACCGCCGAAGCGGTTGCCGAGCTGGCCCGCAAGGTGGTGATATTGAACCAACGTGATGGCTGTGCCCGCGCCGCCACCTTGCGCGACGAGATCGGCGGCGGCCGCAAGGTGGCCATCCACATCCTCGAATTCTTCGACCGCATCGGCTACACTCGCCGCGTGCGCGACACCCACGTTTCACGTGGAACTCCGGAGCAATTCGGCTCATGAACAAAGGAAGAGATCGTTCCCCGGTGGGACGGCCGGTCTTCAAAACCGGCAGGACCTGTCAAACAGGTTTGGGTAGGTTCGACTCCTGCTCTCTTCCGCCAAATTTTGCTGTCTGCACGTCCGCGCTCTTGTCACCTTCGCCTTGCCGTGCAACAGCACTGTCTGCGGCTCGGCTTCGCGGCGCGAACGCGCAACCAGCAAAATTTCCTCGATAAGCTGCCATGGCTCACACCCCCTTCACCGGCACCATCCCCGACGATCGCCTCTACTGCCCGCGCCACGACATGTGGGTGCAGGAAACCGCGGATGGCGAAGTGTTGATCGGCGCGACCAGTTTCGGTATTTTTTTGGCCGGCGAGATCATCGCCTTCACCAGCAAGCCGAAGGGCGCTGAGGTAGAGATCGGACGGGGGATGGGTACGGTGGAGTGCCGCAAGACGGTACTGGCGGTGCATGCGCCGGTGTCTTTTGTCTTGCTCGAAGGCAACGACGAGGCCGAGGAGCGGCCGAAGCTGGTCAACATCGATCCGTACGGCCAGGGCTGGATGGCGCGCGCACGGCCGACGCGCTGGGGCGAGGAGAAGGCGACGCTGGTCGATGCGGCCACTTACCGCCGACACATCCTGAAAATCGAACCGGAGGCGACTTTTGCCTGACAAGCTCGCCTTGCTGATCTGGGCGGCGACGCCCGAGCGTCCCGATCTGGTCGTCACGCCACTGGTACACGCGCTGGCGGCGCGGGCGCTCGATGCCGAGGTGGAAATCCATTTCGCCGGGCCGGCCGTGCGCTGGCTGGTCGACGGCGTAGCCGATACCGCCTATGCCACGGCCGACCACGAAAAATCGGTCGGTGTTTTTATGCGTGAACTGATTGCCGAAGACGTGCGCCTGCTGGCCTGCGGCATGGCCCGTGCGGCCTGGGTGGTTGCGGGCGAAGCATTGATCCCGGCTGCCGGTGCCGCCGGCGCCACTGCCTTTGTCGCCCGCACGCTCGACCCGGCGTGGCGGACGCAGGTCTTCTGATGGACCGGATGGCGATCACCGGCGTCATCCTGGCCGGTGGCCTCGGCCGGCGCATGGGCGGGGTGGACAAGGGATTGCAGTTGCTCGACGGCAAGCCGCTGGTCCGTCATGTCGCCGAGCGCCTGGCGCCGCAGGTTGGCGCCTTGGCGATCAACGCCAATCGCAGCACCGCCGACTATGCCGCCCTCGGCTATTCCGTGTTGCCCGACGAAGTGCCCGATTTCGCAGGGCCACTGGCCGGGCTGCATGCAGCACTCGGGGCGACGGCGACGTCGCTGGTGCTCAGCGTTCCTTGCGATTCGCCGTATCTGCCGCTCGATTTGGCGCACCGCCTGCACGCCGGTCTGTGGGCGGGCGGGGCCGACCTGGCCATCGCCCGCGCCGGTGGGCGGCTGCACCCGGTGTTTTGCCTGTGCCGGACGACCCTGAAGGACGCACTGGCCGCCTATCTGGCGGCGGGGGGGCGGCGGGTGGCCCAGTGGTGCGGCGACATGGGGGCGGCCATCGTCGATTTTGACGATCAGCCGAGCGCCTTCGACAATTTCAATACCTTGCAAGACCTGATCGACAAGCCAAGCCGATCAAGCACTTAACCTGTGGAAAACCCGTATTGCGCGCCGAAAAATAGCGTCTAGACTGCGCGCGCAGGAGTAAAAACACATAAAAGGTTAACAGCGATGAACGTCAAGGTGCATTACCGCATTACCCAGGATCGCGCCGGCTTGCCGCAGAACTTTGCCGGGGCGCGGCACTTTCCGGCCATGGAGTTTCCTGCCATCGTCGATCTGGCCAGGACGCAATTGGCCGCCGACTACCAGATACCGCCCAGCGCGGTCGAAATCTGCATGATCGAGGACTGAGTCGCAGCCCCCGGACGAGCTCAGCCCTTGGGCTGGACCCGCTTCGAGGTCTTCCTGACGTCGCCGTGGGCGAGATCGAAATGCACCATGAAGTAGGTTTCTTCCATTGGTGGCATGCCTTCGATGCGCCATTCCCAGATTTCCTCACCCAGGTTGGTGAACGGCGTCTTGCTGCCGGGCGCGCCGAGCAGGCGGCGGACGTCGTCCTTGCTCATGCCGGGGCGCACCTTGCCGTAATTGGCGTCGTCGAGTACCTGCTCCATTTTGCTGACGACCTGGTTGGGGCCGAAGCTGATCATGTAGCAATTGGTGCCGGCCGGCTGGCGTGAATATTCCCAGGTGGCGCTGCCATCGTCATTCCAGTGGATGAAGCTGGGCTCGCCCATGCGGGCGCGCACTTCGGCCTGCGTCGTGATGCCCGGCTTGATTTCCGGCAGATTGACGATGTCGCAGGCCGGCAGGGCGGCGGCGACCAGGGCCGAAGCGGCGGCACTGATCCAGGCGGGCAGTTTCATACGGGTTCCTGAGTACGAGAACGTTCAGTTTACGCTTTCCCCAGCTTGCTTCCATAATATTGGCCTCTGCTAATTTTCGGATGTGCCGATGCGTCACCTCGATCCTCATGCCGCCCACGCCCTGCTTCAGGAAGATCCGCAGGCCGTCCTGGTCGATTGCCGGACCGAAATCGAGCACATGTACGTCGGCCATCCGGTCGGGGCCGAGCACGTGGCCTGGCAGGAGGCACCGGATTGGGAGATCGATCCGGAGTTCGCCGACAAGGTCAAGCGGCTGGTGCGCAACGACCTGGAGCGGCCGGTGCTGCTCATCTGCCGCAGCGGCCATCGCTCGGTCTACGCTGGCGAGGCGCTGGAGGCGGCCGGGTTCACGCGGGTGATCAACGTGCTGGAAGGCTTCGAAGGGCCGCTCGACGACGATTTTCATCGTGGTACGGCGGGCGGCTGGCGTTTTCGCGGCTTACCCTGGCAGCAGTCGTGAGCGCTGGTGGGCGAGGGCGCTGATTCCGCCCAGGCTCATCAGGCCGAGCATGCCGAGGGCCAGGCTCAGGGTCGAGCCCCACAGGGCGGGAGCGATCAGCGCCGCCGCCAGGCTGTTGAACCCGGACTGGAAGAAGGTCTGGCAGGAAGCGGCCAGGCCGCGCTGGGCCGGGAAGGGGTCGAGCGCCAGGATGGTCAGGCAGGGGGTGGTCAGCGCCATGCCGGTGGTGTACACGAAGATCGGCAGGACATTCCACGGCAGGGCGGGCGGCAGGGTGGCGTTGAGGAGCAGGTTGGCGAGCGCCGCCGTGCCCATGACCAGGTAGCCAAGGGCGATGCTCCGGCTCAACGACAGCCGTCCGGCCAGCCGACCGGATAGCCAGGAACCGCTGATCAGGCCGCACATCGATGGGCCGAACAGCCAGAGAAAGCCGGTTTCCGGCACGCCGAGATGGTGCATCAGGAAAACCGGCGCCGACAGCACGTAGATGAAGAATCCGGCAAAGTTGAGCGACAGCGCAGCGCAGGCGAACAGGAAGGCCGGCGACGTCATCACTTGCCAGTAAGTGCGCCCGAGATAGGCGGGGCGCAGGGACTGACGCCTATCCGGCGGCAGGGTTTCCGGCAGTAGTTTCCAGCAGGCCAGTCCGAGCGCTGCGGTCGACAGCACCAGAAAGGCAAAAACCGAACGCCAGCCGAAATAAGTCTGAAGCCAGCCGCCGATCACCGGGGCGATGGCCGGGGCCAGGGCGAACATCATGGTGATCCGTGCCATCAAGCGCTGGGCGGCGGCGCCGTCGAACAGGTCGCGGACGATGGCGCGGCTGACGACGATGCCGGCACCGGCCGTGATGCCTTGCATGGCACGCCAGAACCACAGCTGGCCGATGCTGGTGGCCAGCGCGCAACCGGCCGAGGCCAGGGCGAACAGGCCGAGGGCGACCAGAATGACCCGGCGGCGCCCAAAGCGGTCGGCAATGGCACCGTGCCACAGAGTCATCACGGCAAAGGCGAGCAGGAAGACGGATAGCGTCTGCTGTACTTCAAGCTGGCTGGCCCCCAGCCGGTCGGCGATGTCGTGGAAGGACGGCAGATAGGCGTCGATCGAGAACGGTCCGAGCGCCGACAGCGAGGCCAGCAGCAGGGCGAGACCGCGGGTGCCGGCCCGTTCAGCCACGGGCGAAACGGCGATACTGGATTGCTTCGGCGACCTGTGCGCTACCGATCTGCTCGACGCCAGCCAGATCGGCGATGGTGCGCGCCACCTTGAGGATGCGATGCCAGGCGCGGGCCGACAGGTCGAGTTGGGCCGTGGCCTGTTGCAGCAACTTGCCTCCGGCGGCATCAGGTTGGCAGCAGTGGTCGACCTCCCGGGTGTTCAATCGGGCGTTGGGTTTGGATTGACGGGCCTGCTGCCGGGCCTGCGCCTGTTCGACACGGTGGCGGACGGTAGCCGAGGTTTCGCCATCGGTCTTGCCGACCAGCGCATCGGCAGGCAGGGCGGGTACCTCGACGATCAGGTCGATGCGGTCGAGGAAGGGGCCGGAAAGCCTGCCCCGGTAGCGGGCGATCTGATCCGGCGTGCATCGACATTGGCGGCTGCCGTGGCCGTGGTAGCCGCAGGGGCAGGGATTCATTGCGCCAAGCAATTGAAATTCGGCGGGAAATTCCGCCTGGCGGGCCGCCCGGGCAATATGGATGCGGCCGGTCTCCAGCGGTTCGCGCAGGGTTTCCAGCACCTTGCGGTCGAACTCGGGGAGTTCGTCGAGAAACAGGATGCCCTGATGCGCCAGGCAGATTTCGCCGGGACGTGGCGGATTGCCGCCGCCGACCAGCGCCACCGCCGAGGCGGTATGGTGCGGTTGGCGATAGGGGCGAACGCCGAATGCTTCCGGGCGGAACTGGCCGACCAGCGACAAAACGGCAGCCGAGGCCTTGGCTGCCTGTTTGTCGAGGGGCGGCAGCAGGCCTGGCAGACGAGCCGCCAGCATTGACTTGCCGGAACCGGGCGGACCGACCATCAACAGCGAATGGCCGCCGGCCGCGGCGATTTCCAGTGCCCGCTTGGCCAGGGCCTGGCCACGCACTTCGGCGAGATCGGGGAAAATCGGCGCCTGTCCGCCGTCGACGGCAGCACTGGCCGCTGGCAGCGCCTCGCGCTCGGTCAGGTGGGCGCAGACGTCGAGCAGCGAACGGGCGGCCAGGGTTTGGCCGGCCCCGGTCAGCGCGGCTTCGCGGGCGCTGGCTTCGGGCAGGATGAAAGCCTTGCCGTCGTCGCTGGCCTGCAAGGCCATGGCCAGGGCGCCGCGGATCGGGCGCAGTTCACCGGACAGCGACAGCTCGCCGGCGAATTCGTAAGTGGCCAGCGCCGGTGTCGGAATCTGGCCGCTGGCGGCGAGGATGCCGAGCGCGATGGGCAGGTCGAAGCGTCCGGACTCCTTGGGCAGGTCGGCCGGCGCCAGATTAACCGTGATGCGTTTGCTGGGAAATTCGAAGCCGGAGTTGATGATGGCGGCGCGTACCCGGTCGCGCGCTTCCTTGACTTCGGTGTCGGGCAGGCCGACCAGGGTGAAACTCGGCAGGCCGCTGGCCAGGTGGGCTTCGACGATGACCGGCGGGGCACTCAGGCCATCCAGCCCGCGGCTGTGAGCGATGGCCAGGGCCATGGCGGCCTACTCGCCCGAGCGGGCTTTTTCCAGCGCCTCGACGCGGGCTTCCAGTTCCTTGAGTTTCTCGCGGGTGCGGGCTAGTACCTGGGCCTGCACGTCGAACTCTTCGCGGGTGACCAGGTCGAGCTTGGCAAAACAGCCACTCAATACCGCCTTGGCGTTCTTTTCAATGTCTTTGACCGGTGAGTTGGCCAGCAGGGCGCTCATTTTGGCGCCGATGTCTTCGAGGGTTTTCGGGTCGAGCATGGGGTTCCTCCGTGGCCGTGCAGTGTACCACAGGGAATAATTGGGCATTTTTGCGGCTTGCTCGTCGTTGGTGCGCCGCGAATTACGGCCGCACTTGTTTGGTGCGGTTGTTCAATGAGTTACGATCAATATCGCCCGGATTCCTTTGATTTCAATCAAAAAACATTCCTGGCACGGCTCGTGCTTTTGGTGTTTTGCAAATATTTTGTTTTTATTCAACTCAAATCGTAGGAGAGAAACGATGAAGAAATCCATGATCGCCCTGGCTCTGGTTAGCGCCTTTGCCGCCCCGTCGGCCTTTGCCCAGGCTGGCGCCCCGGCTGCCAGCGAGCACACCCTGACAGGCAACCTCGGCCTGTTCTCCAGCTACCGTTTCCGCGGCATCGACCAGACCTTCGGCAAGCCGGCCCTGCAAGGCGGCTTCGATTATTCCCATGCCAGCGGCTTCTACGCCGGTAACTGGAACTCCAATGTCAGCGAGTCTGCCGGTTACCCGAACGGCAATCTGGAAATGGACTTTTACGGTGGCTACAAGTTCGCCATCGGCGATGTCGGCCTCGATGTCGGTGCCCTGTACTACTACTACCCGGGTACCCAGATGGCTGGTTTCGCCAACCCGAAGACCGGCAAGGTTAACGGTTCCGGCCATGTGGACAACGGTGAAGTCTACGTCGGCGCTTCCTGGAAGTTCCTGTCCCTGAAGTACAGCTACGCCGTTACCGATTACTTCTCGATGCCGGATACCGATGGTTCCAGCTACCTCGACCTGTCGGCCAACTACGATCTGGGCGATGGCTGGGGCATCAACGGCCACGTCGGCCACCTGTGGTTCAAGAACTTCTCGGTCGGCACCGATGCCACCCGCGGTTCCTACACCGACTGGAAGCTGGGCGTGACCAAGGACGTTTCCGGCTATGTCTTCGGCCTGTCCTATATCGACACCAACGCCGAAGGCAGCTGCAGCGCCGGCAATCCGGGCTTCTACGGCATTACCTATGCCGGCAAGTGCAAGGATCTGGGTCGCGCCACCGCCGTTCTCTCCGTTTCCAAGTCCTTCTAAATCCGTTTGAACCTTCCCCGCCGGTGACCCGGCCGGCAGCGGCGGGGAAGTAAAGAATCTCAACCCTTGTGAGGAACTACTCATGAAATTCGTTACCGCCATCATCAAGCCGTTCAAGCTTGACGAAGTGCGTGAAGCGCTGTCCGCCATCGGCGTGCAGGGCATCACCGTCACTGAAGTGAAGGGTTTCGGCCGGCAGAAGGGGCACACCGAGTTGTACCGGGGTGCCGAATATGTCGTCGATTTCCTGCCCAAAGTCAAAATCGAGGCCGCCGTCAAGGCCGACCAGATCGACCAGGTCATCGAAGCCATCGAAAAATCCGCCAGCACCGGCAAGATCGGTGACGGCAAGGTTTTCGTCTTCGACCTCGAACAAGTCATCCGTATCCGTACCGGCGAAACCGGTACCGATGCCCTGTAAGGAGATCGCGTCATGAAACGTTTATTTGCCATGCTCGCCCTGCTCGGCGCCGTCACCCTCGGCGCGCCGGCTTGGGCCGAAGAAAAGGCCGCGCCGGCTGCACCGGTCGCCACGGCTCCTGCCGCCGCGACCGCTGAAGCTGCCGCTCCCGCCGCTGCGCCGGCCGCTGCTGCTGCCGCCGAAGCTGCTCCGGCTGCCGCGCCGCTGGTCGCCAACAAGGGCGACAACGCCTGGGTGATGGTCTGTGCCGCGCTGGTCATCCTGATGTCCATTCCTGGCCTGGCCCTGTTCTACGGCGGCCTGGTCCGCACCAAGAACATGCTGTCGGTGCTCATGCAGGTGTTCGTGACCTTCTCGCTGATTTCGGTCCTCTGGGTGATCTACGGCTACTCCGCCGCCTTCACCGAGGGTAACGAATTCTTCGGGGTACTCGACAAGATGTTCCTCAAGGGCGTGACCGTCGAGTCCGTTGGTGCCACCTTCTCCAAGGGTGTGGTCATCTCCGAACTGGCCTTCGTGATCTTCCAGGGCGCCTTCGCCGCCATTACCTGCGGCCTGATCGTCGGTGCCTTCGCCGAGCGTGCCAAGTTCGCCGCCGTACTGGTCTTCATGGTCATCTGGTTCACGCTGTCCTACATCCCGATGGCGCACATGGTCTGGTACTGGGCGGGTCCTGATGCCTACATCGATGCTGCCGCTGGCGAAGCTGCCGGCAAGACGGCTGGCTTCCTGTTCCAGAAGGGTGCGCTCGACTTTGCCGGCGGTACCGTCGTGCATATCAACGCCGCTATCGCCGGTCTGGTCGGTGCCTACATGATTGGCAAGCGTACCGGCCTGGGCAATGTGGCCATGGCCCCGCACTCGCTGACCTTCACGATGATCGGTGCTTCCCTGCTGTGGTTCGGCTGGTTTGGCTTCAACGCCGGTTCCGCCCTCGAAGCCTCCGGTGGCGCCGCGCTGGCCATGGTCAACACCTGGGTCGCCACCTCCTGCGCCGCGCTGTCCTGGATGTTCGCCGAATGGATCCTGAAGGGTAAGCCGTCCATGCTGGGTGCTGCTTCCGGCGCCGTCGCCGGCCTGGTGGCGATCACCCCGGCCGCTGGTTTCGTCGGTGTGATGGGCGCCATCGTCATCGGTCTGCTGGCTGGCATCGTCTGCCTGTGGGGCGTCAATGGCCTGAAGAAGCTGCTCGGTGCCGACGACTCGCTCGACGTGTTCGGCGTGCATGGTGTCGGTGGCATCCTCGGGGCCCTGCTGACCGGCGTCTTCGCCGATCCGGCCCTGGGTGGCACGGGCGTCTATGACTATGTGGCCAATGCGGTTGGCGCTTACGACATGACCGCGCAGGTTATCGCGCAGGCCTGGGGCGTCGGTACCGTGGTGGTGTGGTCCGGTGTCGTCTCCCTGGTCGCCTACAAACTGGTGGATATCGTCATCGGCCTGCGTGTGCCGGAAGACGAAGAGCGTGAAGGCCTGGACCTCACCTCGCACGGCGAAACTGCCTACCACCACTAAGCAAAGAAAATCAGTCTCTCTCCCTTCGGGCACCTGCGGGTGCCCGCTTTTTTGCCCGGATTTCGCGGTCGACCGCAGGATCCGGGTAATTTTCGTTGTTGGAGATTACTTGATCAGCGGTAGCACGGCACGGAAGTCGTCGGTACCGGCCTGGCCCAGCCATTCGAAGAGGACCATTTCGCTGCTGACGATGTCGGCGCCGGCAGCGCGCAGGCGGGCCAGCGCCAGATCGCGGTTTTCCGGGGTGCGCGAGGCCGTGGCGTCAGCGACGACGAAGACCTGGAAACCGGCGCCGAGCAGGCCGAGGCCGGTCTGCAACACGCAGACGTGGGCTTCCATGCCGGTCAACACGACCTGCGGCCGGTGCGCCGCGTGCAGCATTTCCAGCACGCCGGGTTCGCCGGTGCACGAAAAATGCATTTTCTCGAAGAAGCGGGCGTCGACCGCAGCGGCCTTGATCGCCGGTACGGTCGGGCCGAGGCCGCGCACGTATTGCTCGGAAACGAAGGCCGGCACGCCGAGCCGGCGGGCGCTGCCGAGCAGGCGCAGGTTGTTGGCGATTGCCGCCTCGCCCTGATGGATGGCCGGGGCCAGCTTTTCCTGCAGGTCGACGACGAGGAGCAGCGATTCGTCACGGCGGATCAGCATGGCGGCGGCTCCTTAACGGAAAACGATGGTCTTGTTGCCATGCACCAGCACCCGGTCTTCGAGGTGGTAGCGCAGGCCGCGGGCGAGCACGGTCTTCTCGATGTCCTTGCCGTAGCGCACCATGTCTTCCGGCGAGTCGGAATGGTCGATACGGATGACGTCCTGTTCGACAATCGGCCCGGCATCCAGTTCGCTGGTCACGTAGTGGCAGGTGGCGCCGATCAGCTTGACGCCGCGCTCGTAGGCTTGGTGATAGGGCTTGGCGCCGGCGAAGCTGGGCAGGAAGGAGTGGTGGATGTTGATGATCTTGCCGGCCAGCGCGTCGCACAGCTCGGGCGACAGGATCTGCATGTAGCGGGCGAGTACCATGGTGTCGCCGCGCACGTCCTCGAAGATGCGCTGCATCTCGGCATAGGCCCCGGCCTTGGTGTCGGCGGTGACCGGCACATGGTGGAAGGGAATGCCATGCCACTCGACGAAACCGCGGAAAGTATCGTGGTTGGAGATGACGCAGGGAATCTCGATGTCGAGTTCCTTGGCCTGCCAGCGGGCCAGCAGGTCGTACAGGCAATGCTCCTGCTTGGAGACCAGCACGACGACGCGTTTCTTGACGGCGCTGTCGTTGATCCGCCAGTCCATTTGCAGCGGCTCGGCGACTTCCCGGCGGAAGCGTTCGCGGAGCTCGGCGAGCAGGAAGGGCAGCGAATCCGCCTTAATTTCCAGGCGCATGAAATAGCGGCTGGTCAGCGCATCGGAATGGAAGCTCGATTCGAGAATCCAGCCGCCGTGGCCGGCGATGAAGCCGGACACCCGGGCGATGATGCCGACCTGGTCGGGACAGGAGGCGGAAAGCGTGTAGAAGCGGTCGCTATGCATGGGGGCTCAGGCGGCCTTGGCGAAAGCCTTGTCGATTTCCTTGCGCAGATCGTCATAGTTGTAGACGACCGGGAATTGCGGGAATTCGCGGATGACGTTTTCCGGCGGGTGGAACAGGATGCCGCCGTGCGCTTCGCCGAGCATCGCGGTGTCGTTGTAGCTGTCACCGGCGGCGACGATCTTGAAGTTCAGTTCCTTGAAACGCTTGACCGCCTCGCGCTTCTGGTCCGGCATGCGCAGGTGGTAATCGACCAGCATGCCCTCGGCGTCGTCTTCCAGCGAATGGCAGAACAGCGTCGGCCAGCCCAGCTGGCGCATCAGCGGATGGGCGAATTCGTAGAAGGTGTCGGACAGGATGACCACCTGGTAATCCTCGCGCAGCTGGTCGAGGAAGGCGCGGGCGCCCGGCATCGGCCCCATTTCGCCGATCACCTTCTGGATGTCCGGCAGGCCGAGCTTGTGCTGGCGCAGGATATCGAGGCGATAGGTCATCAGCTTGTCGTAGTCCGGCTCGTCGCGCGTCGTGCGCATCAATTCGGGAATGCCGGTGCGCTTGGAGAATTCAATCCAGATTTCCGGAACCAGGACCCCTTCGAGGTCAAGACAGACGATTTGCACGGTCAACTCCCTGCGGACGCGAAAAAACAAGATTTTACCCGATCAGGCCGCTGAAATATCCGCCACCGGCCGCGAAAGATAGAAGCCCTGGGCATAATCGACGCCGATCTCGGCCAACAGCTCCAGCGTGGCCTGGTCGCCGACGAATTCGGCCACCGTTTTCTTGCCGAGGCCGCGCGCCACTTCGACGATGGCGCGGACGAAAACCTGGTCCTCGCGGCTGCTCAACAGGCTGCGGATGAACATGCCATCGATCTTCAGCACGTCGGCCGACAGGTGCTTGAGGTAGGCGAAGGACGAGAAGCCGACGCCGAAGTCGTCGAGGCAGACGGTACAGCCCAGGGCCCGGATATCGGCGATGAAGCGTTCGGAATCCTGCATGTTGGCCAGCGCCGAGGTTTCGGTCAGTTCGACGATAAGCCGGCGGGGTTCCACGTGGAACTCGGCAAGCAGGGTGCTGATCGTGCCGGCCAGCGCCGGGTCGTCGAACGAGCGGGCCGAGATGTTGATGGCCAGCGCCGGCTGGGCCGGGTTGTCGGCCAGCTGGCGGATGGCGGCGCGCATCACCCAGCGGTCGATATCGACGATGCGCCCGGTTCGTTCGGCGGCCGGGATGAAGGCGCCGGGCAGCAGCAGATTGGCCGGATCGTCCGGGTCGATCATGCGGACCAGGGCTTCGTAATGGGACACCAGACCGGTCCGGCAGTGATGGACTCCCTGGTAATGCAGCACCAGCCGGTTCTCGTTGAGTGCTGCCTGAATTTTTTCGTTCCAGCCCAGGTGGGCCAGCATCGACTCGGAGTGATCGAGGTCGGGCCGGTACAGTCGCCAGCAGTTCTTGCCGGCGTGCTTGGCCTGGTACATTGCGGTATCGGCGCGCGATACCAGCTCCTCCCCGGTCCGGCCATGCTCGGGAAAGAGGGCGATACCGAGGCTGACGGTCAGGCCGAGGCGGCGGTTGTCGAAGTCGAAGGCCATCTCAGACACCACTGTGACGATGCGCTCGGCCAGCGCTTGCGCGCCATCCCGGCCGGCGCCGGGGGCGATCACGGCGAATTCGTCGCCGCCCAGGCGGGCGAACAGTTCGTTGCTGCGCACCAGCAGACCGACGGCGTCGGCGGTGCGGGTCAATACCTGATCGCCGGCCCGGTGTCCGAAGCTGTCGTTGATGTATTTGAACTCGTCGATATCGAAGTAGAGCAGGGCGCCGCATACCGTCGGGTCGCGTCCGAACTGGGTGGTCAGGCGGGTCAGTTCGGCATCGAAGCGGCTGCGGTTGGCCAGTCCGGTCAGCGGGTCGCGTTCGGCCATGAACAGCAGGCGTTCGGCCGTCTGCCGTTCGCTGGTGACGTCCTCGAACAACCACAGGCGGCCGCTCTCGTTACCGCTCTGGCTCTTCACCGGAACGCTGGACTGGGTGAGCACCCGGCCGTCGTCGAGGGTGAATTCGAGCAGCGTGCCGTCACCGGCGAACAGTTGCTGGCCAAGGTTGGCCGTGCTGCCTCCGGCATGCTTGAGCAAGTGGCGGCGCAGGGCTTCGACCGGTTGATCGACCGGCAGGCTGGCGGCATCGATTTGCCAAAGCCGGCAGAAGGAGGGGTTGAGGTAGGACAGCCGGCCATCGCCGGAGACGAAGACCAGGCCAAGGCGCATGGCGGCGAGCAGGGCGTCGAGCCGCCCACGCTCGACGGCGATGGTTTCGGCCAGCTGGCGTTGCTCGGCTTCCGAGCGTTGCAGGTCGAGCAGGCGGGTTTCCAGCGCACTGGCCATGCCGTTAAAGGCATGCAGCACGCTGTCGAGGTCGTCTTGGTCGGCTTCCGGCAGCGGTTTGAACGGCCGGCCAGCGGCCAGATCGTGGCTGGCGGCGGTGAGCAGGCCGAGGCGACGGGTCAGCCACAAGGAGAGGCCGCCGAGCACGATGGCCGAGAGCAGGATGCCGAGCAGGCCGAGCGCGGCATTCTGTAGCAGCAGGGCGCGCCGGGCCTCGCGGAGGAAGCGGAGGTCGAGGCCGATCTGCAGTTCGCCGTAGCGGCGGCTTTCGAGAGTGACCGGGAAGCGGACATGCAGGTATTCCAGATCGAAAATAGCCCGCTGACCGAGGTCGACCGCAGGGATCGGGGTCGAGCGTTGCCAGTTGGCCGCGGCAACGCGTTGGTTGTCCTCGTCGAGCATGACCAGATAGGCCAGGCCCTGCAGTTGCTGGGCTGACGCCAGGGTTTCGCTGATCGCCGCGTAGTCGCGCTGGGCCATGGCCGGCCCGACGGCGGCCTGGAGCAGGCTGGTGATCTCGGCACGGCGCACTTCGAACTGGCGGATCAGGTGTTCTTCGGCCAGCCGCTGGCTGTTCCAGACGACGGCGCCGAGCATGACCACCTCGACCGCGACGGTCAGGGCGATCAGGCGGCTGCGCAGGGAACGGAACAGGCGGGGCGGGCGCATGCCGGTCAGCGCAGGATGGCGCCGAGCAGGCGGCGGGTTTCCGGCAGCATGCGGTCGAGCAGCTCGGCGTCGCTGCGGGTCGGTTCGCGGAAGCCGGCGTGCGAGGTCTTCTCGAAGAAGGTCTGCCCTTCCGCCGTGCGTTCGAAGCCGAGCAAGGCCTGCTTGATTTCGGCCAGGCGGGCGGCCGGCAGACGGTTGTGGCCGAGGTAGAACATGCCGGGGATCGACGGCAGTTCGCGGACAATGGTCGCCTCGCGTTGCAGATCCTGCGGGGCGAGGATCAGCGTCGAATAGGAGATGATGGCCGCCCGCGCCTTGCCGGCAACCGCGCTGTGCAGGGCGCTCGAATGGGACACGCTCTCGAGGAAGTGATAGTCGGTGTTCTCGTGGAGACCGGCCTCGGCCAGCGACAAGGCACCATTGATCGCCATCACGGCGCTGCGCTCGACCACGGCAATCGACTGGCCGCGCAATTCGCCTAGGTTGGCCAGCGGCTGGGCCTTGGCAGTGACCAGCACGCCGCGGATCGGCGCCTTGTGCACCAGGATGGGCGTGTAGCCGTAGTCGCGGATGGCCAGCCGGGCGTAATGCGGGGCGAGCAAGACAATGTCGTAGTCGCCGTCCACCACCCGTTTGACGAAGGTATCGAAATCGGGCGCGGTCAGCATCTGAACCGGCTGTTTCAATTCCTGCTCCAGGCGGTTGGCGATCGGCTGGTAGATACCGAGCAGCGAGCGCGTGCTCAGATAGGGCATCAGGCCAAAGGTCAGCGGCTTGGCGGCTGGCTTGTCCTGGGCCTGGACCGTTGCAGGAAAGAGCAGGGCCAGCCAGCCGCTGATCAGGATCAGGCGAAACAGGTGCATCTAGGGTCTCCCAAGCTGGATTGCTCAGCCGGGCATTATAGGATGGCCACACTGGATTCGTGGTTTTAATCCGCGATCGGCACAGTGCGCACGGATGAAGCCGCCGCTCCGGCTGGCTGACTGCTAGAATCAGGGCAATTCGCCACTTGCACCTGCCATGATCAAGCAGATTCGTACCGACCAGCTCAAACCGGGGATGTACATCCACGACCTCAATTGCGGTTGGCTGGATCATCCCTTCCTGACCAATGCCTTTGCCGTGCATGATCAGGCGACCATCGACAAGATCGTCAAGATCGGCATCCGCGAACTGTATATCGACACCATCAAGGGTGCCGACGTGTGGGCAGCGCCCACCCAGCAGCAGGTCAATGCCGATCTGGAACGGCGGCTGCAGGAAATTGCCCAGAAGCAGCCGGACAAGCCCATTGTCGTCGAGGTTCGCGAGGAGGCGGCGCGAGCCAAGCGCCTGCACGGCGAGGCCAACAAGATCATCCGCAACATGATGGACGATATCCGTCTGGGACAGCAGATCCAGGTTGACCGGGTCGAGCCGATGGTCGAGAGCGTCGTCGACTCCATCTTCCGCAACCAGGACGCGCTGTTGCCGCTGGCACGGCTGAAGAATCACGACGACTACACCTTCGAACATTCGGTCAGCGTCTGCGCGCTGATGGTGGCCTTTGCCCGCGGCATGAAGCTGCCGCGCGAGGTGATCAAGGAAATCGCCATGGGCGCCCTGCTGCACGATGTCGGCAAGGCGCGCGTGCCGGACGACATTCTCAACAAGCCGGCCAAGCTGAGCGAGGACGAATTCGTCAGGATGAAGGATCACGTCGTGCAAAGCGTCGTCCTGCTCGAACACACGCCGGGCATCAGCGAAACCGCCCTGCAGGTGGCCGGACAGCATCACGAGCGCCATGACGGCACCGGCTATCCGCACGGGCTGGCCGGCGACCATATCTCGCTGTACGGCCAGATGGCAGCGATTGTCGACGTTTATGACGCCATCTCCTCGGAGCGTGTTTACCACAAGGGCATGTCGCCGACCCAGGCATTGAAGAAGATGCTCGAATGGAGCGAGCACCACTTCAATCCGCAACTGGTGCAGACCTTCATTCGCTCCATCGGCATTTATCCGGCCGGTACGCTGGTTCGTCTGGACAGCAACCGGATGGGCGTCGTCGTCGAACAAAACGAAGGTCGCCTGCTCGAACCGGTGGTCAGGGTTTTCTACCATGCCGCGAAGCAGCACTACATTCCGCCCGAACTGGTCGATCTGTCGAAGACCCAGGATCGCATCGCCGGCTTTGAGAATTACGAAAAATGGAAAATCGATCCCTATCAGTGGCTGCCCAGCTAGTCGCCCTGACTCTGGCGCTGCTGCCGCTGCTGGCCGGTGCCGATGAGACGACGCGGGCCGAACGGGCGGCGGGACTCGAGCGGGCGAACCAGCTCAAACAAAGTGCCGCCCAGCGCCAGGCCGAGGCCAATCGCCGCTTTGAACAGCAGGAAGCGGCCTGCCAGAAGCGCTTTCGGGTGACCGCTTGCCGCGACGAGGCCCATCGTGAACTGACCCGGGAAACGAACGAGGCTCGTCGTCTGGACAACGAGGGCAAGGGGCTCGAACGCCGGATCAGGAAGGAAGAGCGGGCCGAGCTCGATGCGCAGCGCCAGGCCGAGGCCCCCAAGCGTGCTGCGCAGTTGCAGGCCCGCGAGGCTGAAACCGCGGCAGCCCGTTCGGCCAGCGAGCAAAACCAGGCGGATCGCCGGGATGCCAAGGCGGCCAAGGCCAGGGAAGGCGCCCGGCGCAAGGCCGCGGAAGCCGAGCGCTTGCGCCAGAAGCGGGCCGCGCACGAGGCGCGCCGGGCGGAAAAGATGAACAAGGCCGGCCCGGCCACGCCGGACGCTGCCGCGACCAAGCCTTGAACCGGAGACGCTGGTGATCCGCAAAATTGCTGCCGGTGAACTGCTGCCCGGCATGTATGTCGTCGACCTGCACAAACGTTGGTTCGAGCACTCGAGCTGGCGGTCGCAGTTCCTGGTCAAGGATGCGGCGCATGTGCAAAAGCTGCTCGCCGACGGGATCCGCGAAGTCAGTATCGACACCACGCGGGGCATCGACCTGCCTGCGTCGCCGATCGCCCGCATCAACGATGTCGAACGCAAGCTGCAATCGCTGTCGCTGGCCGAAATCAAGGCCGCCGCCCCGCGCCGGGTGTCGCTCGGCGAGGAGCGGCGCCGGGCCACCCGGCTGCTCAGCGAAGCCAGCGGCACGGTCACCGATCTGATGAATGCCGCCTGCGCCGGCCGTGATGTCGATGCCGCCCGGCTGGAGCCGATCGTCGGCAAGATGATCGAATCGGTGATGCGCAACCCCGACGCGCTGGTGCCGCTGGCCCGTCTCAAGCAGATGGATGCCTACGCCACCGAACACGCGGTGGCGACGGCTGCCCTGATCATCGCGCTGGGCAAGCAGCAGGGGCTGCCCGACCCGGAGCTGGAAAAGCTGGCCCTCGGCACCCTGGTCAAGGACATTGGCCAGGCGGCGCTCGATGCCAAGCTGATCGCCAAGCCGGGCATGTTGTCGCGCGCCGAATTCTCGCTGGTCCAGAGCCATGTCGAGGAAGGCCTCGCCGTGCTGGAAGCGACCACTCGACTATCGGAAACCTCGGTCGCCGTCGTCCTCGAACATCACGAGCGCTACGACGGCAGTGGCTACCCCTACCGCATGGCCGGCGACGAAATCACCCCGGCCGGGCGGATGGCAGCCATCGTCGACACCTACGACGCGATGACCTCGGCCCGGCCCTACCGGCCAGCCCTGTCGCCCTCCGCCGCCCTCAAGCAGCTATACGGTGAAGGCGGGCGGCAGTTCGATCCGGAACTGGTTGCCGCCTTCGTCAAAACGGTCGGCATTTACCCGGTCGGCACGCTGGTGCTGCTCGAAAGCGGGCATCTGGCGGTGGTCGATGCCGTGCATCAGGACAATCTGCTCAGTCCGGTAGTGCGCGTCATCTACCATGCCGGCCGCCGGCAGTACGTCGCCCCGGTCGAGGTCGACCTGGCGCGCAAATTCGGCAACCACTACGGCCAGATCGTGCGCGCCGAGAGCTACGAGCGATGGGGCATCAGCCCCTTGCGCTGGCAACCTGCCTGATCAGTTTCCTGATTGGCGTCGGCACGCCGGCCCCGGCGGCCGTATCCAGGGCCAGCCATTCGCTGCCCGGCTCGGCCACCCGCGACCCGGCCTGCACCCGGCACAGCACCGGCTCGAGCAGCAGGCGGAAGTGGGTGAAGGTATGGCGCAAGGGCGGCAAGGCACGCTGATCGAGTTGGTGCAGGCCGTAGCGGGCGAGAACCGTATCGACCGCACCCTCGGGCGGCACCAGCAGACCGCCCCACAGTCCGCTGGGCGGGCGGCGTTCGAGCAGAAGATGCTGGCCGTCGGTGATCAGCACGAAGCCGCTGCGCCGTTCCGGCAATTGCGGCCGGGGCCTGCTTGCCGGCAACTCGTGCTGGCGACCGCTGATCCGGGCGACGCAGTCGGCCTCCAGCGGGCAAATGGCGCATTGCGGTCGGCTGCGGGTGCACACCGTGGCGCCGAGGTCCATCAGGCCCTGGGTGTAAGCCTCGATATCGCCATCCGGCAGCAGGCTGTCGGCCAGGGCCCAAAGCCTGCGGTCGACGGCGCTGGCAGCGGGAAAACCATCGACGCCGAACTGCCGGCAAAGCACCCGTTTGACGTTGCCGTCGAGGATCGCCGCCCGCCGGCCGTAGGCGAAGGCGGCAATGGCCGCCGCCGTCGACCGGCCGATGCCGGGCAGGGCGGCCAGTTGCTCCGGCGAATCCGGGAACTGCCCGCCGTGTTCGGCCACCACCCGTTGCGCGCAGCGGTGCAGGTTGCGCGCCCGGGCGTAATAGCCAAGCCCAGCCCACAACTGGATGACGCGCTCGATGGGGGCGGCAGCCAGTGTCCGGACATCGGGGAAAGCCTCGAGAAAGCGCTGGTAATAGGGGATGACCGTCGCCACCTGGGTCTGCTGCAACATGATCTCGGACAGCCAGATCCGGTATGCATCGCGGGTCTGCTGCCAGGGCAGGTCGTGGCGGCCAGCCGCCTTTTGCCAGCGGAGCAGGCGTTCGGCAAAGGAGGGGAGGGGCAAAATGGGGCAGGACAAATTCTTCCTCGACGGGCGGCGGGCGGACCCGGATAATACGGCCTTTTTTTGCCAGCCCAGCCAAATGACCCAGCCGCCAACCGACACCCGCGCCCTGCGCAACGCCCTCGGCCAATTCGCCACCGGCGTCGCCATCGTCACGGCCATCGATCCGGACGGCCACCCGATCGGCCTGACCGTCAATGCCTTCTCGGCGGTATCGCTAGAGCCGGCGCTGGTGCTGTGGTGTCTCGACAACCGCTCGCACAATCTGGAAGCCTTCCGTCGGGCCAGCCACCACGCCATCAATATCCTGTCGGCCGGGCAGACCGACCTGTCCAACCGCTTCGCCACCTGGCCGGTCGACCGCTTCGCCGGTCTGCCCTGGCAGGCCGGAGCCGGCGGTGCCCCGCTGTTCGCCGATTGCTGCGCCAGTTTCGAGCTGGCCAACGAAACCCAGCATCTCAGCGGCGACCACACCATCTTCATCGGCCGAGTCGAGCGCTTCAGCACCGCCCCCGAGCTGGCCCCCCTGCTTTTTCACGCTGGCGCCTATCGCCTTCTGGCGAAAGATTGAACCGGCCCGCCTTCTGCGCTTAGAATGCGGCCTGCAGCACTCCGAGCGGGCGTCGTATAATGGTAATACCCTAGCTTCCCAAGCTAGAGCCGTGGGTTCGATTCCCATCGCCCGCTCCAGAATTTGTCGCGAAAAGGCCAATCTCCGGATTGGCCTTTTCCCTTTTCGGGCTGGCGACATTGATTTCCGGTCCGCGCTGGGCTAATTTCGTAGTTCAGAGTCTCATGGCAAACGGGGGGAAACCTCCGGACGCAAAGCCGAGGACCCTACCCCTGACTATCAGGGCGGGTGGCCGGGTTGCCTTCAGCAGGATGGAGTCGGGCAATTCTCCTTCGTTGCAGCCTGAGATGGTTGTCGAAAGTACGGAGATAGGTGATGGCGCTCGCATCCTGGACCACCCAGCAGATCCTTGATCAACTCGATTCCGGTCACCAATGGAGTGGCGGGACGATTACCTATGCCTTTCCGACTGTGTCCACGGCCATCTACGGCGGGCAGGGGGAAACCCTCGGGTTTACCGCGCTGAACGCGATGCAGAAGGCCCAGGCCGAACTGGCTTTGGATCTGTGGGATGACATGATCGTCCCGACGTTCGTGGCCACCAGTGCAAGTTCCTATACGTCGGCCAATATCGAATTCGGCATGGGGACCTCGGGTATCTCATTTGCCCATGCCTATCAGCCGGGGGTCGGCAGTGTCTGGTTCAGCAAGAATTATTCGGATCTGGTCACGCCGGTGGTCGGCAAGCACGGCTTTCTGACCTACATCCATGAAATCGGCCATGCGCTGGGGCTGGATCATATGGGGAACTACAATGGTTCCGGCTCGTGGACACCATCCAGTTACCAGGACAGCGGCGTCTATTCGGTGATGTCCTATTTCGGGCCGAACATGGGTTCCGGCAGCGCGGCTGGCGAGGGTCTGGTGGCCTGGGCCGACTGGATCGGCCCCGATGGCCAGCGCTACTCGCCGCAGACGCCGATGGTCAACGACATTCTGGCCCTGCAAACGATGTATGGCGCCGACCCGACGACGAGGACCGGGGATACCGTCTATGGATTCGGCAGCAATGTCACAGGGACGCGCGCCAATATCTACAATTTCTCGCTGAACCTGAATCCGATCCTGACCATTTATGACGCTGCCGGCAACGATACTCTCAATCTGAGCGGTTGGTCGACGGACAGCACGGTCGATCTGGCGCCTGGCGCGTATTCGTCGGGCAACAGCATGACCTACAACATCGCCATCGCCTACAGCTGCAATATCGAGAATGCGATCTGCGGCAGCGGTACCGATTCGTTGAGCGGCAATACGCTGGCCAACCGCCTCGATGGTGGGGCTGGTGACGATCTCCTGACCGGGCTGGACGGTGACGATACCTTGATCGGTGGGGCGGGTAACGACAGCATGAACGGCGGCAATGGCACCGATACCGTCGTCTTTTCAGGTTTGCTGGAAAGCTATGTCATTACCTACAACGAGATCAGTCTGACCTACAGCTTCACCAGTCTGACGACGGGCGTGGATACGGTGAACGGTGTTGAGAATTTCGTTTTCTCCGATGGGATCAGTCGTTCGGGGGGGCAGTTGATTGGCCAGACTTTCGCCGGTTCGACGGCTAACGACGTGATGAGCGGGACGGCCGGCGACGATCATCTGAACGGCGACGACGGCAGGGATGTGCTGAACGGGCTGAGCGGGGTCGATGTGCTGGACGGCGGCGGGGGTATCGATACGATGATTGGCGGTTACGGCGACGACACCTATGTCGTCGACCATGTGCTGGATATCGTCCGCGAGAGCGGCGGGATCTATGGTGGTACCGATCTGGTGCAGGCCTCGGCCACCTGCACCCTGGCAACCTATGTCGAAAACCTGACCTTGACCGGCAGCGCGGATATCAACGGTTCCGGAAATGTGCTGGCCAATACCTTGATCGGCAACAGCGGCAACAACGTTCTCGACGGCAAGGCCGGCGACGATAACTACCTCGGCGGGCTGGGCAACGACACTTATGTGCTGGACCGCGAGTCGGAGTTGGCCCGAATTACTGAAAATGCTGGGGAGGGCTCGGATACGTTGAAGGTGATGTATGCCAATGCAACGGGTATCGTCAAGACCCTGACTCTTACCGGCAATCTCGGTGAGCTGGAAAACATCGTGCTGGGGGCGGCCGGCTTGTTCAATCTGACCGGCAACACAGCCGACAACGCGTTGACCGGCAATGCCAGCATCAACCAGTTGGTCGGTGGTGACGGCAACGATACGCTTGATGGCAAGCTGGGCGCCGATCTGATGAGTGGCGGCGCGGGCGACGATATTTATGTAATCGACAATCTCGCTGACGTGATCGATGAAAATGCCGGCGAGGGAAACGATCTGGTACGGGTTGCTTTGACTGCAAGCGGCAAGACCTACTCGCTGGGCAGCCATTTCGAGAATGCGACCTTGGTGACCGGCGTAGCCAATCATCTGGAAGGCAATGCTACCGACAATGTGCTCACCGGCAACGTCGCCGGCAACCGGCTGGATGGACTGGCCGGCGCCGATACCCTGATTGGCGGTGGCGGGGCAGACATCTATGTTGTCGATGATGCAGGCGATGTGATCATCGAGAGCACGGCGAGCCTGGCTGAAATCGACAGCGTTGTCGCATCGGTGGACTGGACGCTCGGCAGCAACCTGGAAAAATTGACGCTGAGCGGTACCGACAACCTGACGGCCACCGGCAATGCGCTGAAAAACCGGCTGACCGGCAATGCCGGCAACAATCAGCTCGATGGCGGCGTCGGCATCGACATCATGATCGGCCTGGCCGGGGATGACATCTATGTCGTAGACCATCTGGCCGACCAGACCAGTGAAACCACGGTCTATGGCGGTACTGTCGATGCCGGCGGTACCGATACGGTGTATAGCAGCGTCACCTGGACGCTGGGCAAGTTCATTGAAAACCTGACGCTGACCGGAAGTGCCAACCTCAACGCCACCGGCAACACGCTGGACAACGTCCTGACCGGCAATGCCGGTAACAACCTGCTCAATGGCGTGGTCGGGGCAGATACGCTGGCCGGTGGCCTGGGTGACGACAGCTATGTCGTCGATAACGTTGGTGACAGTATTGTCGAGGCCGCCGGCGCCGGCGCCGGTAGCGACTCCGCCAGCGTATTGATCGTCACTGCCGGGGTCACTTACGTGCTCGGCGACAACGTCGAGTCTGCGACGATCATGTCCAGCGCGGCTGTGCACCTCACCGGGAATGACTCTGACAACCTGTTGACCGGCAACGGTGCGGGAAATCGACTCGAGGGCGGGGCCGGCAACGATACGCTGGACGGCAAGCTGGGCAACGACACCTTGGTCGGTGGAACGGGCGACGATATCTACCTGGTCGGCAGCATCGGCGATGTGCTGATTGAAGAGGCCGGCGCGGGGACGGATCTGGCCAGGGTGGCGATTGGCGTGGCGGGCACTACCTATGTGCTGGGCGAAAATGTCGAGGAGGCGATTCTGGTGTCGAGCATTGCGGTCAACGTCAGCGGCAATGCGCTCGACAACCGTCTGACCGGCAATCTGGCCGCCAATAAATTGCTGGGCGGTGCTGGGGCGGATACGCTGGCCGGCGGTCTGGGCGTGGATTATCTGACCGGCGGCGACGGCAACGACATGTTCGTGATGAATACCCGGGGGGGCGGGACGAATATCGACCGGATTGCCGATTTCGTACACCTGGCCGATGTCATTGCGCTGGAGAGCCTGATCTTCGATACGCTGGGCGCTACAGGTGCGCTGGCTGCCGGTGCCTTCCGCACGGGGAGTGCCGCTGTCGATGGTGACGACCGGGTGATCTACAACACCCAGAGCGGAGCCTTGTATTTCGATGCCGACGGCAGCGGTTCTGGCAGTGCGGTGCTGTTTGCCATCCTGACCGGCTTGCCGACCTTGTCGGCTGACGATTTCCTGGTGACCTGAACGCGCCTTTGCCCTTGCCACTGGACATCTGGCTACTTGATGTCCGGCAGCTCGGCAGGTTTGACACGGTTCGTCCGGTTTGGCTGGACGTCCTGTTTGGCCTGATTACCTGGCTGGGGTCGCTGTAGCTGCTTGGGCCGCTGGCCGTGTTAGCCGAGCAGCTTGCGCTGGTCGAGGAATTTTTCCAGGATTTCCAGGCGGGCCAGCGGGTCTTCCAGCTCAAGCAATTTCTGTTTGGCCAGGTTTTGTACCGGCAGGATGTCGCAGATGCGGTAGCCAACCCACTCGGCATCGTCGTAGTCGTGCGGCAGGGGGACGCGTTCGGGTGCGAGGTCGCCAATCACCCGGCGCAGCAGCGGCAGCAGGCGCCGGCGTTCGGCGGGGAGCGCAGCGGGGCCGTTGTCATTGATGACTTCCACCCGGGCGCGCAACAGTTGGTCGTCGCCGACCCGGCTGTCCAGGATGCGGAAACGCCGTCCACCGCGGGCGGTGATGAGCAGGATGCCGAGCTGTTCCATTTCCCAGCTGGTGATGTCGGCCAGGGTGCCGACCGCATGCGGCTCGGCGGCGCTGCCGGTTTCCTCGCCGTTGGCGATCAGGCAGATGCCGAATGGTCGGCTTTCCTTGAGGCAGGCGGCGGCCATGTCGAGGTAGCGCTGTTCGAAAATCTTCAGCGGCAACACGCTGCCGGGAAACAGCACGGCGCGCAGCGGAAAGAGCGGGATGTCCAGGGTCTCGACGACCGGCGCGGCCGGCGTCCGGGAAAAGTCGAACCAGCCCATCAGGCGCCCCAGCGCTGCATCAGCGTATGCGGCACGGCCAGTTGGTCGAGAATGCGGGCGACGACGAAGTCGACAATGTCCTGCACGCTGTGCGGGTGGTGGTAGAAACCGGGGCTGGGTGGCAGGATGACGGCGCCGGCGCGCGCCAGGCGCAGCATGTTTTCCAGGTGGATGGTCGAAAACGGGGTTTCACGTGGAACGAGGACCAGCTTGCGGCCTTCCTTCAGGACCACGTCGGCGGCCCGTTCGATCAGGTTGTCAGCCAGGCCCTGGGCGATGGCGGCCAGGCTGCCCATCGAGCACGGGCAGATGACCATGGCGTCGGGCGGGTTGGAACCGGAAGCGACCGGGGCGAACCATTCCTCGCGGCCAAAAACTTGCAGTTTTTCCGGGTCGACCGCAGGCGATCGGGCGAGCAGGGCGGTCTTGGCCTCGGCCGGGCGTGACGGCAATACGAAGTCCATTTCCTGCTTGGCGACGACCTGGGCTGCTTGCGAATAAAGCAACTGTACCGTGCAACCGGCAGCCAGCAGGCAGTCGATCAGGCGCAGGCCGTAGGGCATGCCCGAGGCGCCGGTCAGGGCGAGGCAGATGGTCTTAGACATGGGCAGGTTCCGGCGGCTGTTCAGTCAGCAGTTTAGCCGCGATCAGGCCGTTGAGGGTGCCGAAGACGAGGGCCGCGCCGGCGAACAGCGGGGTGAGCAGGAAAACCCCGTCGTGCGGAATCAGCCAGGCGCGGGCGAGCAGCAACTGGCCGCCGATGTGGGCGAAGGCGGCCAGGATGGACAGGCTGACCGGACCGAACCAGCGGGCCGGCAGGTGGCGGGCCAGGCCGAGCGTCAGCAGGCTGAGCACGCTGCCGGTCAGCGACAGGAAGAAACCGGGGGCGAGGAAATAGCCGAGCAGCAGGCTGCCGGCCAGCACCCGCAGGCCGCTGACCCAGACGGCGGTGGCCCAGCCGTAGCGGGCCAGGACGACGAGGGTGACGATATTGGCCAGACCCGGCTTGACGCCGGGCAGTGGCGACGGAATGGCGGCATCGACCAGCGACAGGGCTACGGCGGCGCTGGCCAGCCAGGCGACGCGACGATCCTCGTCGGTGACGGTAAGTTGAGTCACCTCGGGCCGGGGTCCGGGGCCTCCTCGCTGCGAGTCTGGTGCGCCTTCGGCGCAGGCATCGCCTGTCGCGCTTACCTCGCCATGAAGGGCAGCGCTTGCGTCGGACCCGTGGTCAATAACTGATCGAGTCATAGACCTTGGTCCGGCCGCTGATTTGCACGCTGACCCGGTTCGGCGCGCAAATGGCGATTTCACCGGGGCGCATCAACCAGCCCTGGCGCACGCAGTACTGGCGCGGTCCGGGGTCGCTGACCACACGGGCGCGGCCGGGTTCGATGGCGATCAGCGTGGTGCCCAGCGGGCCGCCGACTTCGAATTGACGGCGGCTGCGCAGGTCGACCTCGGCAAAGACCCGGCCTTCCTGGCGGATGATGGCGCGCTCTGCCAGACCGCCCTGCCAGAACAGCGGGATGCTGGCGGCCACGACCAGGCTGCCGGTCAGCAGGACCAGCCAGTCGCCGGGGCGGATCAGGGCCAGCCAGTGCACTAGCGGAAGCGCCGCCGGCCTGATGCCGGATCGCGAATATCGGTTCCCACCGCTAGCTGCCGGCCAGCGTCCGGTGGCGAACCAGAACATTGGCCTGGTTGGCGAATTGTCGGCCCAGCCATTCGGCCAGGTAGACCGAGCGGTGCTGGCCGCCAGTGCAGCCGATGGCCACCGTCAGGTAGTTGCGGTTGTCGCGGACGTAGCTGGGTAGCCAGTCGGCGATGAAGCGGCGGATATCGTCGCGCATGCGGCAAACTTCGCCTTCGCCTTCGAGGAAATCGATTACCGGCTGGTCGCGGCCGGTCAGCGGGCGCAGCGCCGGGTCGTAATGTGGATTGGGCAGGCAACGGGCGTCGAAAACCAGGTCGGCATCGAGCGGCAGGCCATGTTTGAAGCCGAAAGACTGGAACATCAGGGTCAGACCTTGGCTTGGTTCGGTTTCGATGAACTGGCGGACCCATTCGCGCAGGGCATTGGCTTTCAGGTTGCTGGTGTCGATGCGGTGGCCGAGACCGGAAATCGGTTCAAGCAGGTCGCGCTCGGCGCGGATCGCTTCTTCCAACGTCTGGCCGCTGCTGGCCAGCGGATGTCGGCGTCGCGACTCGGAATAGCGCTTGAGCAGTGTTTCTTCGCAGGCGTGCAGGAAAAGGAAGTTGTGACGGGTGCCTTCGGTACTCAACAGCTTCAAGCGTTCCGGTAGCAGTGCGATGCCGTCGCCGGAGCGCGCGTCGATGGCGACCGCCACCTTGCGGATGTTTTCTTCCTTGAGCATGCGCACCAGTACGGTCAGCATGACTACCGGCAGGTTGTCCACGCAGTAGTAGCCGGCGTCTTCGAGCAGATGCAGGGCGACCGACTTGCCCGAGCCGGACAGGCCGCTGATGAGAATGAGTTCCATGTGCCGCAGCATAATGAAGGCGGCGCAGCCAAGCAACCTTCGGCATAATAGGCGCAAACAAGGAGACGACCATGCCCCCGACCCTTCCCCCTCTGGAGTTGCCTTTTCTCGCCGAATTGACCGCTCAGCGGCGCGATATCCATGCCCATCCGGAACTGGCCTTCGACGAGCAGCGCACGGCCGAACTGGTGGCCCGCGAACTGGAGCGCTATGGCCTGGAAGTGCATCGCGGCATCGCCAAGACCGGCGTGGTCGGCGTGCTGCGAGCCGGAACTTCGTCGCGCATGATCGGCCTGCGCGCCGACATGGATGCCTTGCCGCTGGCTGAGCTCAACGAGTTTCCGCACCACTCGCGGCACGCCGGCAAGATGCACGCCTGCGGCCACGACGGCCATACCGCGATGCTGCTCGGGGCGGCGCGCTATCTGGCCGAGAAGCCGGCTTTCGACGGCATCGCCGTCTTCATCTTCCAGCCGGCTGAGGAATCGGAAGGCGGCGCCGCGGTGATGATCGAGGACGGCCTGTTCGAGCGTTTTCCGGTCGATGCGGTGTTCGGCCTGCACAACTGGCCGGGTATCCCGGTCGGCGAAATGGCGGTGATGCCGGGGCCGGTGATGGCCGGCACCTGCGCCTTCGAGATCAGCGTGCGCGGCCATGGTTGCCATGCGGCGATGCCGCACCAGGGCATCGACTCCATCGTCACCGGCGCCCAACTGGTGCAGGCCCTGCAGACCGTGGTCAGCCGCACGCTGCACCCGTGCGATGCGGCGGTGGTCAGCGTCACCCAATTCCACGGCGGCGAAGCCTGGAACATCATTCCCGAAGAAGTGGTGCTGCGTGGCACCATCCGCAGCTTCAAGCCGGAAGTGCAGCAAACCGTCGAGCGGGCCATCGAACGCCTGTGCAACGGTGTCGCCGTGGCCAACGGCGCGCAGATCGCCGTGCATTTCGACCATCGCTATCCGCCGACGGTCAACAGTGCCGCCGAGGCCGATTTCTGCCGCGACGTGGCGGCCGAGGTATTCGGTGCCGAGCGGGTGCTGACCGACATCCAGCCGTCGATGGGGGCCGAGGATTTCGCCTACATGCTCAACGAGAAGCCGGGCTGTTACGTCTGGCTGGGCAATGGGCCGGGCACCGGCGGCTGCACCTTGCACAACCCGCATTACGACTTCAACGACGACATCCTGAGCCTCGGGGTCGGCTACTGGGTCAGGCTGGTCCAGCGCGCGCTGCCCGGAAGCTAACCGGCGAGCAGCCAGCCATCTTCGTGGCGCAAGGCGGCGGCCTGCTGCAATTCGCGCTCGAGTCGAACGACCAGTTCGTCGTCCGCCAGGCCAAGATAGCGGCGATTGACGTCCACCGCGAAGGGCAGGCCGAGGACGAAGGGGGCGAATTCACCGGCAGGCAGGCGGCGTCTTTCCAGCATGGCGAAGGAGACGATGACCTTGATGGCATGCCAGGCCAGCTTGTCGAGCGCGGCCTGAAAGCTGTCCAGCCGGCGAAAAGCGCGCTCGAAAGCGCTGTCGACCGCAGCGAACGGGCTGCCATGGCCGGGAATGACGACATCGATCGGTAGTCGGGCCAGCTGTTCCAGGGTTTGCCGGGTGCTGGCCAGGCCGTCGGCTTCGCCGAGCAGCTCCGGGAAGATGACGCCGAAGCCGTTTTCCCAGAGCGCGTCGCCGGAAATCAGCAGGCGTTTTTCCGGGTTGTAGAAAGCCAGCGCGTCCATGTCGTGACCGGGCACGGCCAGGGCTTGCCAGCCCAGGCCGCCCATCTCCAGCGTCTGGCCGGCCGCGATGACATGGTCGTGCTGGAAACGCGCCGCCTGCTGGCCGAGCGGCGACAGCAGCAGGGCATTTTCGTCCCAGTCGGCAATCGTCGCCTGCAAGCCGGCCGGCACGCTGATCGTGCAGCCGAAGGCGGCTTGCACGGCGGCATTGCCGCCGATGTGGTCGGAGTGCGAGTGGGTGTTGATCAGCCGCTCAAGCTGGCGGCCGGTGAGGGCATGACGGACCAGGTCGACCGTCTGCGCGGCATGCGTGACGTAGCCGCTATCGACCAACGTCGCCTGCCCGCCATCGCACAACAGGATATTGTTGGCCGACAGCCAGCCGCGTTCGAGAACGACCATGCTGTCCGGCAAGGCCGGACTCATTCCGGGGTGTCCGGATCGCTGCTGGTGGTCGGTGGGGCGCTGACGGCGATGACGGCTTCGGCGACGATGTCCGGCGGAGCCAGCGGTGGCCGGCCGCAGCCCAGGCAGTAGCCGGAATCGGGATCGGCCATGCAGATGCCGACGCAGAGGTAGGGGTCGTCCTGGCTATCCATGCTGTTCTCCATTGCAGCTGGCCGGCGCCTGCAGTCGAACGACAACATCGGCCAGGATCTGGCTGCGGCGTGTATCGTCGGCAGCGGCCCAGCCGGCGATTTCGTCCAGGGTACGGAAACAGCCCTGGCAATAGCCATTGGCATCCATCCGGCACAGGTTGATACAGGGCGAGGCGATCATCGGCAAGATTCAAATCAGCATGAAGCGGTGTTGTTGATCGCGGACCTTGTCTACCGCGTCGATGGCCTCGTCGCGGCTGATCCGGGTCAGCATGACCAGATGAAGACGCTGATCGCGGGCGGTAAGTTCCGGGAAATTCAACGTGTGGACGCTGTTGTCGCCGTTTTCGGCTTCGCTGACGATGCCCAGCCGGTCGACGGTGATGGTCACCGGCGCCAGCTTGAGCGAGCTTTCCGGTGCTTTCAGGAAATCGCCCAGCGCATCAACCAGATGATCGGGCATCAGTGAAGCGGCCGTTGCGTGCAGGCGGGCATCGAGTTCGGCCAGGTGACGGGTGCACACCTCGTATTCCCGGCCGGGCGTCTTGCCGCGCAGGATGGTCAGGTGGGCGCGGGCGACCGAGGCATCGGCGCGCAGCCCCTCGCGTTCGCCGCGCAGGGCCTCGACGTGGTCGTGAAAGGTGGTCAGCAGGCTGTCGAAGGCCAGGCCGCGCAGGCCTTGCCGGGTGATGTCCAGCGAACAGGCCGGTTCGATCAGGGTGTGGTTGGAAAAATAGAGTACCAGTTGCGGCACGTCGTTATGCACGACATTGCCCTGGATGGCCATGCCGAGCTGCCTTTTCTGCTGCCGGCGGGCGGCCAGCATGGCGTAGAAATACTCGCTCTGCCGGCAGGCGGGGTCGGCCAGGTAATCGCGCACCGCCTGGCTGCGGCCGAGCATCTGCTCGATATCGCCGGCCGTGGCGAACAGCGCGTGCACCAGCGGGTCGTTGGCAAAGGCCTGGCGGGTGATGTCGATCGGGCCGGGCAGCGCGGCCACCAGGCCGTCGCAATAGCCGAGGGCGTAATGCAGGGCCGGCGCCAGTTTGTGCTCGCAACCGGGCAGGGTCCTGAGCAGCGGACTGACCAGGCGGTCGATCCGCAGCATGGCCTGCTCCAGCGCCGGGTCGGGCGGCTGGGCGGGCTTGAGGAAGTCGGCAACGGCGGAAAAAAGGCTCACTCGGTCCTGGCACAAAGGGCCCGGCCGGCCTTGGCACCGTTCGGGCGGTTGATGGCGCTGGAAATCCAGTCGCCGACAGCTGCCAGTTTAGCCAGATCGATCCCGGTTTCAATGCCCAGACCGTGCAACAGATAAACCACGTCTTCGGTCGCCACGTTACCGGAGGCGCCCTTGGCATACGGGCAGCCACCCAGGCCGGCCACCGAGGCGTCGAAGGTGGCCATACCCAATTGCAGTGAGGCGTAGATGTTGGCGATGGCCATGCCATAGGTGTCGTGGTAATGCCCGGCCAGCTTGCCGATGGGGACTTGCCGGGCGCAGGCTTCGATCAGGCGCTGGATCGAGGCCGGGTTGCCGACGCCGATGGTGTCGCCGAGCGAGACTTCGTAGCAGCCCATGTCGAACAGGGTTTTCGCCACTTCTGCCGCCTTGTATGGATCGACCGCACCCTCATACGGACAGCCGACGACGCAGGAGACGTAGCCGCGTACCTTGATTTCCAGCGCCGAGGCGGCAGAAACCACCGGCTCGAAGCGTTTCAGGCTTTCGGCGATGGAACAATTGATGTTCTTGCGCGAAAAACTCTCGGAAGCTGCGCCGAAAATGGCGACTTCCGTTGCGCCGGCCTGCACGGCCGCGTCGAAGCCCTGCAAATTCGGCGCCAAAACCGGGTAGACCGCAGCAGCGTGCCTGCTGATGCCCTGCATCACCGCCGTGTTGTCGCCCATCTGCGGCACCCATTTCGGCGACACGAAGGAAGTGGCCTCGATGACCCGCAGCCCGGCGTCGGCCAGCCGGTTGATCAACTCGATCTTGATGTCGGTTGGGACGACCTCTTTTTCGTTTTGCAAGCCGTCGCGTGGGCCGACTTCGACGATCTTGACCTGGGTTGGCAGCATCAGGCTTCTCCTTCGAACTCGACCAGCGCCGCACCGTCGGCCACCTGCTCGCCGGCGGCGTAGCAGAAGGCCTTGACCGTGCCGGCGGCAGGGGCGGTGATGGTGTGTTCCATCTTCATTGCTTCGAGGATGAGTAGCGGCGTGCCCTTGTCCACCTTCTGGCCGGGCTGGGCGAGCAGGGCGACGACCTTGCCGGGCATCGGCGCGGTCAGGCCGCCACCGTGGCTGTCGCCGGCATCGACACGGTGTAGCGGGTCATCGCGCAGAAGTGAGTACGTGCTCCCCTGCAAAAATACGCTGCGCTTGTCGTCGACCGCAACCACCGAGGCAATCAGCCGGCGGTCGTCGACTTCGACGGCGAAGCGGTCGCCGTCCAGCTTCTTGCCGCGTGCCAGCGAGGTCTGGCCGCCGATGGTGATCTGCCATTGCTCGCGCTGGTAGCGGACCTGGGCGTCGATCAGGGCGTCACCATCCTTGAAGCTGATGGTGCGCGCCGACGACAGGTTCATCCGCCAGCCGTCGCGGGCGTGCCACGGCGAGAATGGATCGCCGCTGGCTTTTGCCGCCTGCTTGGCGGCGTGCTGTTCCCACAACAGTTCGCCGACGGTGGCGACCAGTAGCGCGTCGCGTGGCACCGGCTGGGCGGCGGGGAAGAGGAAATCCTTCTGCCGTTCGATCAGGCCGGTGTCGAGGTCGGCGCTGGCGAAGGCCGGGCAGGCGACCAGGCGGGACAGGAAATCGATATTGGTGGTCAGGCCGGCCACCTGGTAATCGGCCAGCGCCTTGCGCATGCGGGCTAGGGCGCCGTCGCGGGTCTCGTCCCAGACGATCAGCTTGGCGATCATCGGGTCGTAGAAGGGGGTGATTTCGTCGCCTTCTTCGACCCCGGTATCGACCCGGACGTTGATCGATTCGGCCGGCGGTGCGAGCCGGACCAGGCGGCCGGTGGCCGGCAGGAAGCCCTTGCTGGCATCCTCGGCGTAGATACGCGCTTCCAGCGCGTGGCCGCGGATGGTCAGTTGCTCCTGCCTGAGCGGCAGTGGCTGGCCGGCGGCGACACGCAATTGCCATTCGACCAGGTCCTGGCCGGTGATCATCTCGGTGACCGGATGCTCGACCTGTAGGCGGGTGTTCATTTCCATGAAGTAGAAGCTGCCGTCTTGATTGGCGATGAACTCCACCGTACCGGCGCCGACATAACCGACGGCCTTGGCGGCGGCGACGGCGGCTTCACCCATCTGGCGCCGGCGCTCTTCCGGCATGCCGGGCGCCGGCGCCTCTTCCAGCACCTTCTGGTGGCGGCGCTGCACCGAGCAGTCGCGCTCGAACAGATAGACGCAGTTACCGTGGCTGTCGGCGAAGACCTGGATTTCGACGTGGCGCGGCTTGGTGATGTACTTCTCGATCAGCACATGGTCGTCGCCGAAGCTGGAAATCGCCTCGCGCTTGCAGGAGGCCAGCGCATCGGGGAAATCCTCCGATTTCTCGACCAGGCGCATGCCCTTGCCGCCGCCACCGGCGGCGGCCTTGATCAGTACCGGGTAACCGATGGCGTCGGCTTCCCGGTGGAGAAGTTCGGGGGTCTGGTCGTCGCCGTGGTAGCCCGGAGTCAGCGGGACATTGGCGGCACCCATCAGCTTCTTGGCTTCGGACTTCGAACCCATGGCGCGAATGGCCGAGGCCGGCGGACCGATGAAGGCGATACCGGCCGCGGCCAGCGCATCGGCGAAATCGGCGTTCTCGGACAGGAAGCCGTAGCCGGGATGCACGGCCTGGGCGCCGGTGCGCTGGCAGGCCTCGATGATCTTGTCGGCGACCAGGTACGACTCGCGGGCGGCGGCCGGGCCGAGCAGCACCGCTTCGTCGGCCAGGCGCACATGGCGGGCGTTGGCATCGGCCTCGGAATAGACGGCAACGGTACGGATGCCCAGGCGGCGGGCAGTCTTGATGACGCGGCAGGCTATTTCTCCGCGGTTAGCAATCAGGATCTTGTTAAACATGCTTGGTCTCCCGCGGAGAAATAGCCTGAGCGTGCTGCGCACGCAGGCAGTTTGACTTCGTCGCTGCATCCCTGCGGGACTGGTCGCCGCGATTGGCAATGAGAATCTTGTTGAACATGGCTTATTCCCCAATCCAGTTGGGCTGACGTTTGTCGAGGAAGGCAGCAATGCCTTCGCGGGCTTCCGGCGTGGCGCGCAGGTGGGCGATGCGGTGGGCGGTGTCCTCGACCAGCGTTTCATTGACCATCTGGCCGTCGACCGCACGGATCAGATCCTTGGCGGCGGCCTGGGCCAGGGGGCCTCCAAGCAGCAATGCGTCGACGATTTCCTGCACCTTGGCGTCCAGCTCTTCCGGCGCGACGGCTTCGTTGACCAGGCCGATTTCACGGGCGCGGGCGGCGTCGATGCGCTCGGCCGACTGGAAATAGCGGTAGGCCTGGCGGCCGCCGATGGCGCGTAGCACGTAGGGCGAAATGGCCGACGGGATGATGCCGAACTTGACTTCGGAGGTGGCGAACACCGCCCTGGTCGAGGCGACGGCGATGTCGCAGGCGGCGGCCAGGCCCATGCCGCCGCCCAGGGCGGCGCCCTGGACGCGGGCGATGGTCGGCTTCTTCATCTCGGCCAGCACGCGGAGCATTTTGGCCAGGGCGCGGGCATCGTTGAGGTTGTCGTCGAGGCCGTTGTTGGCGGCGCGCTTCATCCAGTTGAGGTCGGCGCCGGCCGAAAAACTCTTGCCCCGCCCGGCCAGGACGACGACGCGGATGTCGGCGTCGGCATCGAGGGCGACGCAGGCGGCGGTCAGTTCGGCGATCAGCACTTCGTCGAAGGCATTGTGCAACTCGGGCCGGTTCATCCAGATCGTGGCGACCGGGCCGTTCAGTTCGATTTCGAGGCTCATGAACATGTCTCTCTCCTTTTATTGTTGTTGCTGCTGACGGATCAGCTCGGCCATCGGCTCGCCGGCCAGGGCCTCGATCAGGCTGGCCTGGTTGGCTGGCGGCTGGTTCTGGCTGACTTTCCATTTGCCGACCAGGCGCTCGATGACGATCTCGATGCCGATCACGGCCCCCAGCATCTTCTCGATATAGTCGGCCGGCGCGTCGCCGAGCGCCCAGGGCCTGGCCTGGCTGGCCTCGTGCTCGGCGGTCAGCGCGGTCAACTGGCTGAGCAGCCAGCCGGCATCGTCGATCAGGCGCAAGCGGCCATGGGCATGCACCGCCGTGTAATTCCAGGTCGGCACCACCTTGCCGTGCTCGGCCTTGGTCGCGTAGCCATTCGGGCTGATGTAACGGTGGTGGCCCTGGAAAATGACCAGGATTTCGCCGTCGACCGCAGGCATTCGAGTCAGCGGGTTGGCCCGTGCCAGGTGACCGCGCAGCGTGCCGTAGGAGCCGGCCGTAGCGTCCAGCTGCAAGGGCACATGGTTGGCGTCGAGGCCGTCCGCGCCGTGGGTGACCAGCGTGGCGAGCGGGAAGGCGCGCATCAGTTCGTGCATGACGCCGATGTCGGTTTCCGCGAAGTGCTTGGGCAGGTACATCGCCTTACATCCGGAAGATGCCGAACTTCGTCTCTTCGGCCGGGGCATTCATCGAAGCCGACAGGCCGAGGCCGAGCACGCGGCGGGTATCGGCCGGGTCGATGATGCCGTCGTCCCACAGGCGGGCCGAGGCATAGTAGGGATGGCCCTGCGTCTCGTACTGCTCGCGGATCGGCGCCTTGAAGGCGGCTTCCTCCTCGGCGCTCCAGCTCTTGCCGGCCGCCTCGATGCCGTCGCGCTTGACGGTGGCCAGCACGCCGGCCGCCTGTTCGCCGCCCATCACCGAGATGCGGGCATTCGGCCACATCCACAGGAAGCGCGGCGAGTAGGCGCGGCCGCACATGCCGTAGTTGCCGGCGCCGAAGCTGCCGCCGATCACCACGGTGAATTTCGGCACCTTGGCGGTAGCCACCGCCGTCACCATCTTGGCCCCGTCGCGGGCGATGCCGCCGTTTTCGTATTTGCGGCCGACCATGAAGCCGGTGATGTTCTGCAAAAACACCAGCGGAATGCCGCGCTGGGCGCACAGTTCGATGAAATGCGCCCCCTTGAGGGCCGATTCCGAGAACAGGATGCCGTTGTTGGCGACGATACCCACCGGGTAGCCGTAGATGCGGGCAAAGCCGCAGACCAGCGTCGTGCCGTAACGCGCCTTGAACTCGTCGAAGTCGGAGTCGTCGACGACGCGGGCGATGATCTCGCGCACGTCGAACGGCTTCTTGCTGTCAGTCGGAATGACCCCGTACAACTCGTCGGCGGCGTAGCGCGGCTCGATGGCTGCGGTCAACGCCACCGGCGGCGTCTTTTTCCAGTTCAAGTCCTTGACGATGCGGCGAGCGATGGCCAGCGCATGCGCGTCGTTCTCGGCCAGATGGTCGACGACGCCCGAGATGCGCGTATGCACATCGGCGCCGCCGAGGTCTTCGGCCGACACCACTTCGCCGGTCGCTGCCTTGACCAGCGGCGGGCCGCCGAGAAAGATCGTGCCCTGGTTCTTGACGATGATCGATTCGTCGCACATAGCCGGCACGTAGGCGCCGCCGGCCGTGCACGAACCCATGACGGCGGCGATCTGCGGGATGCCTTGCGCCGACAGGTTGGCCTGGTTGAAGAAGATGCGCCCGAAGTGCTCCTTGTCCGGGAAGACCTCGTCCTGCATGGGCAGGAAGGCGCCGCCGGAATCGACCAGATAGACGCAGGGCAGGCGGTTTTCGAGGGCGATTTCCTGGGCCCGCAGGTGCTTTTTCACGGTCAGCGGGTAGTAGGTGCCGCCCTTCACGGTCGCATCGTTGGCGACGACCATGCATTCGACGCCATTGACCCGGCCGATGCCGGCGATCACCGAGGCGGCCGGCACGTCACCGCCGTACATGCCGTAGGCCGCGAACTGGCCGATCTCGAGGAAGGGCGTGCCGGGATCGAGCAGGCCGCTGACCCGCTCGCGCGGCAGCAGCTTGCCGCGCGCCAGATGCTTCTGGCGCGCCGCTTCCGGCCCGCCGAGGGCGATCTTGTCGACTTTTTCATGCAGGTCGGCGACGACGGTCTGCATGGCTGCCGCATTGGCCTGGAAATCGGCCGAACGCGGGTTGAGTTGGGATTTCAGGATGGTCATATCTCCTCGCTTGTTTTATGTGTGCGTTGCCTGAATTTGAAATTGGAAAGCGCTACAACTGCTTTTCCTCTTTAAGCCATTTGCTGACCGGCTCCGGCCGGTAGGCGGCCATCGCGTTGAGCAGTGTTGCGATATCGGTATCGGCCAGCGCCATGGCCCGGTTCTGGGCGCGCAGGAAGCCGTCGTCCACGGCCCGGTCGAACATCGCCAGCAGCGGGTCGTAGAAGCCGTTCACATTGAGCAGGCCCATCGGTTTTACGTGGAACCCGAGCTGGCCCCAGGTGAGGATCTCGCAGAATTCCTCGAAGGTGCCGAAGCCGCCGGGCAGGGCGATGAAGCCGTCGGACAGCTCGGCCATCCGCGCCTTGCGGGTGTGCATGGAGTCGACGACCTCGATCCGGGTCAGGGTCCGGTGATCGACGGCACGGCCGGCCACTTCCTTGCCCATCAAGGCTTCCGGAATGACGCCGATCACCGTGCCGCCGGCTTCCAGACAGGCATCGGCCACCGCGCCCATCAGGCCGATGTTGCCGGCGCCATAGACCAGCTCGATGCCGCGCGCGGCGAGCAGGCGGCCGAGCTTTTCGGCTTCGGCGCGGTAGATCGGGTTGTGGCCGGCGTTGGAACCGCAGAAGACGCAGATTCTATTCATGCTTTTTCCTTGCCGCTCAGATGCAGGATCACGTATTCCGGCGGGCAGTTGAAGCGGACCGGCAGGATGCTGGTGCCGATGCCGGCTGTGACCCAGGTTGGTGCCGGCACTTCCGGTATCCAGCCGTAGGCGTGCTGGCGCGGTGCCCGGCCCGGGGTGATCAGGGCGCCAACGAAGGGCAGGCGGATTTGGCCGCCGTGGGTGTGGCCGGCGAAGGCGACGGCCGTCTGACGGGGCAGGCTGGAGGCGTTGGCCGGGTCGTGCATCATGACGATCAGGCGGGCGTCGGCCGGCACGCCGGCAAAGGCTTTGTCGGGTTGGGCGTGGTTGGTCATGTCATCACCGATACCAGCCAGCCAGAGCTTGCCTTGGGGGGTTACCAGCGGCACGGCGCCGTTTTCGATGACCTTGATGCCGACCTTTTCCAGTGCCTGACGTACCCGTTCGCCATCGAACCACCAGTCGTGGTTGCCCAGCGTGGCATAGACACCGAGCGGGGCCTTCAGCGCCCGCAGTTCTTCGGCGATGGCCTCCGGTAGCACCGGCTCGCCGCCCAGAATGCCCTGAATGACGAAATCGCCCGGCAGCAGGATGAGGTCGGGTTGGGCCGCGTTGATGCCGGCAACGACGCGACGCACCATCGGCAGCCCGGCATGGGGGGCGCCGACATGGAAATCGGAGGCGACCGCGATGCTCAGCGCCGGTCCTTGCCAGTTCGGCGACTCCAGCGTCAGTTGGCGTTGCTGCAACCAGGCCGGCTCGAAGCCGAAACTCCAGGCGGCGAGGACAAGCAGCAAGGCGAAGGGGACGCTGAGGAATTTCATGTTCAGAAGCCGCCGCTTTCCAGCCACTTTTCGATCTGCGGCAGGCGGTCGGCGCCGAAGAAGGCTTCGCCGTCGATCACCACATGCGGTGAGCCGAAGACGCCACCGGCCAGCGCCGCGTCGACCTCGGCTTTCAGGCGCTCCTTCATTTCCGGGCTGTGCAGGGCGGCTTCCAGACTGCTGCGGTCGACGCCCAGATTGGCGGCAATTTCCAGCACGACTTCCGGCGCCGAAATATCGCGGTTATCGACGAACAGCGCCCGATAGACGGCATGGCCGAATTGTCGGGCCAGCGCGCAATCCTGGCCGTGCAGCCAGTAATAGGCGCGGGCGGCGGCCTGGGTGGCGAGCGGGAACTTGTCCGGGTGACGGTAGGGAATGCCCATGAAGCGGGCCGAACGCTCGAAATCCTTGATCGAGTAGGCGGCCTTGGCCGGGGTTTGCAGGGTCAGCGGTGCACTGCCGGTGGCCTTGAAGACGATGCCGAGCAGGATCGGATGCCAGCGCACCTTACGGCCGAAACGGGCGGCCAGTTCGTCGATGCGCTCGCTCAGCAGGTAGCCGTAGGGGCTGGAAAAATCGAACCAGAAGTCGATGGGTTCGGCCATGGGGTGTCTCCTCGCTGTTGCGGTCGCCGGCGTTTTTGTCTGTTTTTGCCGGTCGACCGCAGGAATGTGGATCAGTCGGCCAGCACGGCGCGGGCGATGACCAGTTTCTGGATT